>Ga0123354_10003998_pt1 | contig 20665 bp, 18 predicted proteins | sample TergutLab28metaG_2_FD_97872 | JGI IMG/M metagenome (GOLD analysis project Ga0123354, IMG submission 97872) | Labiotermes labralis P4 segment gut microbial communities from Petit-Saut dam, French Guiana - Lab288 P4 | ecosystem: Host-associated > Arthropoda: Insects > Digestive system > Gut ...
ATCAGGGAAGCGCTGAGTCTGTCGCCCAAAGGAACGGCGGAAAAGGTTGCCGGCATCTCGTTCGATACCACAGGCAGCACGCCGGTTTTGATTGATAAAGACGGATTGCCTTTGTCAATGTTGCCGGAATATGCCGAAAACCCCAACGCCATGTTTATCTTATGGAAAGACCACACAGCCATTGAGGAAGCAGCGAAAATCAATGAATTAGCCAAATCGTGGAAAACGGATTACACTGCCTACGAAGGCGGAATCTATTCCAGCGAATGGGTTTGGGCAAAAATCGCCCATGTATTGAAGGAAGACAAAATCGTCCGTAAAGATGCCTGTAGTTGGGTGGAACATTGCGACTGGATGCCGGCTTTACTTTCCGGAAAAACCCGTCCGAAAGAAATCTTTCGCAGCCGCTGTGCCGCCGGACATAAAGCAATGTGGCTGAAAGAATGGGGCGGCTTGCCTCCGGAAGAATTTCTAATTGCTATCGACCCACTGCTTAAAGGTTTTCGAGAACACCTTTTTGAAGAAACTTACACCAGCGACGTCAAAATCGGAAACTTGACCGAAGAATGGGCGAAACGACTGGGTTTAACAACCTCAGTAGCTGTCGGTGTCGGCGCTTTCGATTGTCATTTTGGCGCGGTCGGCGCGGAAATACAGCCCAAAACCTTTGTGCGCGTCATCGGCACTTCTACTTGCGACATTATGGTTGCGCCTTACAAAGATATGCAGGGCAAACTGATTCCCGGTATTTGCGGGCAAGTCGATGGCTCGGTCATCCCCGGCATGATTGGTTTGGAAGCCGGACAATCGGGATTCGGAGATGTTTATGCATGGTTCTCCCGGTTTGTTGGAAAGAGTATTTCCGAACTTACCGCAGAGGCTGAAAAATTGCCGATTTCCGAAACAGTTCTTGCAACCGACTGGCTGAACGGACGCCGCACGCCCGATGCAAATCAATTGCTTACGGGAACGATCACCGGCTTGACTTTAGGCAGTACTCCGCCCATGATTTTCCGCGCTTTGGTTGAGGCAACGGCTTATGGCTCCAAAGCCATCATCGACCGTTTTTTAGAAAATGGCATTGAAATCGAAAGCGTTATCGGTATCGGCGGTATATCGCAAAAGTCGCCTTTTGTGATGCAAATCTTAGCAGACGTCTTGGGTATGCCGATTAAAGTAGCGAAAACGGAACAGGCTTGCGCTTTCGGGGCGGCAATGTTTGCAGCCGTAGCAGCAGGCGTTTATTACAAGGTAGAGGACGCTCAAAAAGCAATGGGGCAAGGTTTTATGTCGGAATACGTACCTAATGAAATCAACCATAAAATCTACATGAATATGTATAAGAAATATTCAGCATTAGGAAATTTTACTGAAAAAAGTATATGAAAATAAAGTGGTATAATTATTTAGCGTGTTTTTTTTCGGGAGTATTTCTCGCCAACTTTGTACCTCACTTCGTGCAAGGTATCTGTGGAAATTCCTTTCCTTCCCCGTTTTCACATCCTCCCGGAATTGGCTTGTCCCCGCCGCTCGTTAATGTGCTGTGGGGATTACTGAATTTGGTTGCCGGTTATTGGTTGTATCGGGCAGGAAAAATTTCAAATCGGAAAATAATAACCGTTATTATTTTCTTTATAGGTATTGCATTTTGTAGCATTATAAACAGCATAGGTTTTGCAGGCAAAATGGCACAATAAATAGAGTAGTAAATAAAGGCGTGAAGGATTGATTGGCACCCATTCAGTCCTTCAATCTTTACAATGTCCCTTTTTATTATGCGGGAGTATTGGAAAATTTATTGGATAAAATGGAACTAAATTCTTTTTTTCAATAGAAAATTGTACTTTTGTTGCAAAATTTTATAAACGTATGAAAAATCTAATTTTAATTTTAGTATTGACTATGGGAAGTTTATCTTGTATGGCACAAGATATTCAATTGCCCTCACCGAAAAAAACCGGTGGAAAACCGTTGATGGATGCTTTGAATGAACGTCAAAGCAATCGGGATTTCTCAGATAAAGAATTAAGTATGCAAACTTTATCTAATTTGTTGTGGGCTGGTTACGGATTTAACCGTGAAGATAAACGGACGGTTCCATCTTCGCAAAACCGGCAGGAAATGGACATTTATGTTTTCTTGAAAACCGGTGTTTACTTTTATGATGCTAAAAATCAAAAACTGATTTTGAAAGTAAAAGGGGATAATCAGGCAAAAACAGGAGACCAACCTTTTGTAACTGTGGCTCCTCTTAATGTTGTGATGGTTGCTAATCTGGACAAAGCATCCAATCGGGACGCCGCTTTGACGGACTGTGGATTTATCGGTCAAAATATTTATCTTTATTGTGCTTCGGAAGGATTAATCAGCGTGGTGCGAGGTTCCGTCAATAAAACGGCAGTTCATCAATTATTGGGATTAAGCGATAAGCAAGAAGTTATATTAGGGCAAACAGTCGGTTATAAAAAATAAAAAAAGAAGCCGCACCGTGGATATGAAAGAAACTCCTTATGACAGGATTTGAGTGCTTTACCGTATTTGTAATCCGCCGAGCATAAAGCTTAGCCCAAAGGCTGCGGCCCGCCATTCCCGGTAAAATTTGTCTCGGAATTACATTTTTTTCTGATGAGTTTTCCAATCGACAATATGCGGCTCTTATTTTTTTTACTCATATATCTCGTTTGATATATGTGCAAATATAGGCATTATAATTCATATATACAAATAAATCCATTATAATTAACACTCTTGCTTAAAATTTGAGACTTAATTACTTGAAAAATAAACTATAACAAAAATGTTAAAAAAATGTATCGCTTGAAACGAATCGCTTTAAAGATAGGAAGTAACGTGTTAACTCGGAAAGATGGGACTTTGGATATTACCCGAATGTCGTCGCTGGTTGACCAGATAGCCGAACTTCACGGGAACGGCTTGGAAATTATTCTCATATCTTCTGGGGCGGTCGCTTCGGGACGTAGTGAAATTCAAGTTAAAGGAAAATTGGACGATGTTTCGGCTCGTCAACTGTATTCAGCTGTAGGACAGGCAAAATTGATAAATCATTACTACGATTTCTTCAAAGAACACGGAATTGCCTGCGGACAAGTACTCACCACCAAAGATAGTTTAGGCACTCGCCGTCATTATTTGAATCAGAAGAATTGTGTAAGTGTTATGCTGGAAAACAAGGTGATTCCTATTATGAATGAAAATGATACGATTGCTGTCACCGAATTGATGTTTACCGACAACGATGAACTTTCCGGAATGGTTGCCGCCATGATGAATGTCGAAGCGCTAATTATTTTGAGTAATGTCGATGGCATCTATAACGGTCAGCCCGGCGAAGCGGGAACGGAAGTTATCCGCGAATTTGATTCAACACAAGACGTTAGTTCCAATATTAAGACAGCCAAATCAACTTTTGGACGCGGAGGGATGATTACAAAATACCGCATTGCCCGCAAAGTGGCGAACGAAGGAATCGAGGTCATTATTGCCAATGGGAAAACGGAAAATATTCTTCCACAACTAATTCAAAAAGAATCCAACGTGATTTGTTCTCGTTTTCTTCCTTCCTCCAAAGCTTCGTCCGGAATAAAAAAATGGATAGCCCATTCCGACAGCTTCGCCAAAGGTGAAATTCACATCAATGCAAATGCAGTCAAAGCTTTATCGAGCGAAAAGGCAAATTCTCTTTTGCCGGTCGGAATCATTGCGGTTAAAGGAGATTTTGAAAAAGACGACATCGTTCGTATTATTGGTGAAAAAGGTCAAGCAATTGGTGTTGGAAAAGTAAGTTACGACAGTAAAAAAACAACAGAGCTAATCGGTGAAAAAGGCAACAAACCCGTAATTCATTATGATTATCTTTATTTAGAATAAATATATAACGATTTTAAAAATTATGTACAGATGAAACTGACTTTATTTGTTTTGAAGGACTGTCCGTTTTGTAAGCGGGCATTGCAGTATATCAATGAATTAAAAGAAGAACATCCGGAGTTTAAAAATATTGAACTGGATATAATCGAAGAGCAGGAACAAAAAGAGCTTGCCGATTCGTATGATTACTATTATGTGCCTACTTTCTATTTAGGAAAAAAGAAACTTCATGAAGGGGGAATCTACAAAAATGAGGTGAAGGATTTATTTCAATCGCTTTTGAAATAACAGCCTTTTCACTTGCCGCTTCATTTATCTTGGCGCTTTTTTATAAAGGTACCAAGCTATAAATATGTAGGTTACATTTGGAATCCAAATTGCTATAATGGGGCTTACCATTCCTGATACGGCAAAAGTAGAAGTAACCTGCATAAAAAGAATATAGGAAAAACTGAGTAAAAGTCCCAATCCGATATTCTTTCCCATTCCGCCTTTGATTTTGCGGGAAGAAAGCGATACGCCGATAATCGTTAAAATGAAAGATGCGAATGTGATAGCAAAACGCCGATGATATTCTATTTCAAATTGTTGAATATTTCCCATCCCGCGTTTTTTCTGCCGATCGATGTAAGCTTTCAATGCCGGAGTAGTTAATTGCTCGGAGTCGCCATAAGAAATTAAAAAATCGGAAGGAGTAATCGTTAAAACCGTATCCATTTTTACTCCTTTAATGATGGTTTCTTTCATTCCATTAAAGTTACGAATCATGTAATTATTTATCGTCCAATGATAAGCGGAATCCCACATTATGCTTTGGGCAGTTAATCTCGAAATCAACGCTTTTCCTTTGAAATGGTCTAAAGAAAATCCGCTTCCACGATTGTCGATATTATTAAAAGAACTAAAGTAAGCAATTACGTTGGGTTCAACTTCCAATTGGATATGAGGTTCATATTCTTTTTTCCTGTTTTTCACATATCTATTTTCAAAGTCGATACGTTTTATATTTCCGGGAGGAATGACGTAACTGTTCAATACTAAGGTTAAAGCAGCAATAATTGATGCGGATATCATATAGGGTACAACAAGTCGGCGAAAACTTAATCCGCTGGAAAGCATAGCGATGATTTCCGAATTATCAGCCAAGCGGGAGGTGAAAAATATAACGGCGATAAATACGAACAGAGGGCTGAATGCATTAATAAAATAAGGAATAAAATTAAGGTAATAGTCAAAAACAATTGCATGTAAGGGTGCAGCATTTTTGGTGAAATCATCGAATTTTTGATTCACGTCGATGATAACTGTAATTGCAATAGATAAACAAATCGTAAAAAAGTATGTACCAAGAAATTTCTTAATTATATACCAATCGATTATGGAAAGTTTTTTTATCATAGTCTGTTTTGAATACGCGGCATCATCGATGCTTTCCATGAAGTAAAATTCTCATTGATAATATGCTTCCGCGCTTCTTTTACTAACCAAAGATAAAATGCCAGGTTATGAATGGAAGCAATTTGCAAAGCTAATATTTCATCTGCAATAAACAGATGACGCAAAAAGGCTTTGGAATAGAATGTATCAATAGTTGATGCGCCATTTTCTTCCAAAGGACTGAAATCGTTTTCCCACTGTTTGTTCCGTATGTTAATAATTCCATCTTTTGTAAACAGTTGAGCATTTCGACCGTTTCGTGTCGGGATGATGCAATCAAACATATCTACTCCTCGTTCAATGGCTTCCAGCAGGTTGACGGGAGTGCCTACCCCCATCAGGTAACGCGGTTTATCGCGAGGAAGAATTTCATTGACCAATTCAATCATTTCATACATTTTTTCCACAGGTTCTCCTACGGCTAATCCGCCAATCGCATTTCCATCCGCTTGTTTCGAAGCTACATTTTCGGCGGCTTTCCGGCGTAAGCCGGGATACACGCAGCCTTGTACGATAGGGAAAAGGCTTTGTTCATATCCGTATTTGTTTTCCGTTTCGTTGAAACGGGCAATGCATCGGTCTAACCAGCGTTCGGTTAGCCCAAGTGATTTTTCAGCGTACTTGTAATCAGCATCTCCGGGAGTACATTCGTCGAATGCCATGATTATATCCGCGCCGATACTTCGTTGAATATCCACCACTTTTTCAGGAGTAAAAAGATGTTTAGATCCATCGATGTGGGAACGAAATTCAGCGCCTTCTTCTTTAATTTTTCGGTTTGCAGCTAAGGAAAATACTTGAAAACCGCCGCTATCGGTGAGAATCGGCTTGTCCCAACTATTGAACCGGTGCAGACCGCCGGCTTGCTCTATAATTTCCACTCCGGGACGAAGATACAAGTGATAGGTGTTTCCAAGAATAATTTCCGCATGAATATCATTTTTTAATTCACTGAAATGTACGGCTTTCACTACTCCTTGCGTACCTACAGGCATGAACATCGGCGTTTCGATAGTTCCGTGTCCGGTAGTAATTAATCCCGTCCGGGCGTTGGAATAATTATCGATATGTTGTAATTGAAAGTGCATGAATTATTTACTCTATGCTTGCTTCATTTCCGTACTTTCATAATAATTGACGAAAGCGCTTACCACTACTTTGTTACCGCCCGGGGTTGGATAATCTCCCGAAAAATACCAGTCGCCGCCATTGTTGGGACAAGCATGATGAAGTCCTTCCAGCGACTGAAAAACAATTTTCACTTCTGTTTGAATGTCGTCGGGCGTCAGTATTTCTGCAATTTTATCTGTAATTTCATCATCGGTAAACGGCTTGTAGATTTCTTTTACATGGTTGACTACCCATTCCTTCGGCAATTCCAATTGAGCTTTGCAACTTTCATAGGTTTTGTCGATAACCGATTGCATTCCCCGTTCCTTAAGTAAAATGACGGCTGCGCGGAATGCAACAAATTCATCCAAACTTGCCATATCTATTCCGTAGCAATCCGGATACCTGATTTGTGGAGAAGACGATACAATAACAATCTTTTTTGGACCTAAGCGATTGAGGATATTGATAATACTTTGTTTCAACGTAGTGCCGCGAACGATACTGTCGTCGATTATCACCAGATTGTCTTCCCCTTCCCGAATGGAGCCATACGTAATATCATAAACATGGGCAGCCAAGTCGTTACGGCTATTTCCTTCAGCAATAAACGTCCGTAATTTGATGTCTTTCAGAGCTACTTTTTCTTGTCGGATTTTCATACTTAAAATCCGTTCCAGCTCCTCTTCCGAAAGTTCATGCAGATGTTCTTTTATCAGTTGTTTTTTTTGTTCATTCAGATAAATTTCAAAACCTTCCATCATTCCGAAGAATGCAACTTCCGCCGTATTGGGAATAAAAGAAAAAACTGTATTTTCCAAATCATTGTCAATGGCTTTTAGAATAGGATTTAACAATTGACGACCCAACATTTTCCGTTCTTGATAAATATCTTTATCCGACCCGCGTGAAAAATAAATTCGTTCGAAAGAACAAGGCGTTATGTTACGCGGATCATGAATTTGCTCAAGAAGTTTTTCTCCGTTTTGTTTGACAATGAAAGCCTGACCGGGAGACAATTCGTTCACCGCTTCAGCTTTAACATTTATCACAGTTTGTATAACAGGGCGTTCTGAAGCCACAATAGCAATTTCATCATCATAATAATAAAAAGCGGAACGAATTCCATTGGGATCGCGAAAAACGAACATATCCGTATTTCCGGTTATTCCGGCAATAACATATCCTCCGTCCCAGTTCAAAGAAGTGCGGCGTAAAATATGCGCAATGTCAACATTTTCTGCAATTTTCCGGTTACGTGTTTCGCCATCCTTATATTTTGATTTATATAATTCATATAAATGCTGTACTTCGTGGTCAAGATAATAACCCATCATTTCGAGCATAATCAAGGTGTCGGAATATAAACGAGGGTGTTGTCCCTGGTCGATAAGTTGTTCAAATAGCTCATCCACATTGGTTAGCGTGAAGTTACCGCAAAGCATCAAACTACGGGAACGCCAATTACTTCGGCGCAAAAACGGTTGAAGATAACTTATTCCTGAATGCCCGTTTGTGCTGTAACGCAAGTGACCCAAATATACTTCGCCGCAAAAGGGAATATTTTCATAAGGCGTATCTGGCGGCGTACTCCGTATCTGATCGTAAGCGCTTTTGAATACTTCTTGAATGCCGGCGCTACCTAAAGCTCTTTCGCGGGAGATGTATTCCGTTCCGGGCAGGGCGTTGGCGCTTACGCAACCGATTCCGGCGCCGTCCTGTCCGCGGTTGTGCTGTTTTTCCATCATCAAATACAGTTTATTGAGTCCGTATTGCCAATGACCGTATTTATTTACATAATATTCAATTGGTTTCAAAAGCCGTATCAGCGAAATACCACATTCATGCTTGAGTTGCTCCATAGAATTGTATTATTTATTTGAAGTTTTAAGGGTACAAAGGTACAATATTTATTGGGATACTTCAACATGTCGGTTTTCATTTATTCGGTTTTTAGGAACGCAAATCTGACATAAAAAATTCCGCTTTAGATAGACTGATGAAATAATCGGGAGTGTTAAATCTGCTTTTACGCTCTACCTTGTACTTGTACCGAAGGATCAATTTTTTTAATTAAACCTTGCAAAACGCTGCCCGGACCTAATTCCATAAAATCATCCGCTCCGTCGGCTATCATGTTTTGCACCGATTGCGTCCATTTGACGGGAGCGGTCAATTGGGCGATTAGATTGGTTTTAATTTGTTCGGGATTGGTTTCCCCTTGTGTGCTGACGTTTTGATATACAGGGAAATCCGGCGTTTGAAATGAAACCGTATCGATGGCTTTCCTTAGTTCTTCTTGGGCAGGCTCCATCAATGGCGAGTGGAAAGCGCCGCCTACTTTCAATTTCAAGGCTCGCTTGGCTCCGGCGGCAAGCAGTTGCTCGCAAGCGATGTCAATGCCTCTTATTGAGCCGGAAATGACGATTTGCCCCGGACAATTGTAATTGGCGGGAACGACAATTTCGTTGATTTCAGCGCAAATCTTTTCAACGGTTTCATCCGGCAAATTAAGAATAGCAGCCATTGTTCCCTGATTGATTTCTCCGGCTTTCTGCATAGCTAACGCCCGCTGATAGACTAATTTAAGACCGTCTTCAAACGAAAGAGCCCGGGCGGCGACTAAAGCGGAAAATTCGCCCAATGAATGTCCGGCAACCATATCCGGCTGAAACTGTTCATCTAACGTTTTGGCTATGATAATCGAATGAAGGAAAATAGCCGGTTGGGTTACTTTCGTTTGGCGAAGGTCTTCATCGGTTCCTTCAAACATAGTTTCCGTAATACGGAAACCCAATATCTCATTCGCTGTTTCAAACATTTCGCGGGCAAGCGGCGAACTTTCATACAATTCTTTTCCCATGCCTGCAAATTGCGCACCTTGTCCGGGAAATACAAATGCTTTCATACTTGTAATTTTTTTAATCAGTCACGTTCAGAAAGCAAAATTATAAAAAAAAACTAAATATTTACCGATTTATCGCTTTTTGTCGAGAATATTAATTAATTTTGCTATCTGAATATCTGAAATATGGTAAGAATTTTTTTGTTAAACATATAAATATAAGTAGTATGCAAAGTTTATTGTCAATATTATTATTGTCTATGCCGGGTGGATCGGAATGGCTTATCATTTTAGTTGTTGTTCTTTTACTTTTTGGAGGGAAAAAAATTCCCGAATTAATGAAAGGCATTGGCAAAGGGGTTAAGGGATTTAAAGATGGATTGAAGGAGATTGAAGACGACATCAAAGATGATGATTCTTCAGCAACTAAATAAATTTAATCTTTTCTGAACTACTGAATGTCGTCCGCTCAGGAAATGTCTTTTTGGGATCATCTGGAAGAACTTCGTTGGATGTTGTTCCGGATTATTATTGCATTAGTCATTTTTGCAGTAGGCGCTTTTTTTATTATGCCATGGTTCTTTGACCATATTATTATGGGTCCCGCCAAGCCTGACTTTGTTCTCTATACCTGGATGTGCAATCTGAGTCGACAATTTTCATTCCTTCCAAATTTCTGCGATAATAATTTTCATGTGGATATGATCAATTTTGAATTAACTGCTCCTTTTATGAGGCATTTGAGTACTTCGGGATGGGTGGCGTTGGTTTTGATTTGTCCGTATATTTTGTTTGAAATTTGGCGATTTATTAGTCCGGCGTTATATGATCATGAGAAGAAAAATGTTCGCGTGGTCTTTATGTTGGGTTCCATCATGTTTTTTATCGGGTGTTTATTTAGCTATATAATAATCTTTCCCATGGCATTACGCTTCCTTTATAACTACACGTTAAGCGATGCCATTCATAATGAAGTTTCTTTGGATTCTTATTTGGATAACTTTATATCTTTGATTTTAGTTATGGGGTTAGTTTTTGAGATGCCTCTCATTTCATGGTTATTATCGCAAATAGGTATTTTGAAAAAGTCATTTTTTAGAAAATATCGTCGCCATGCCATTGTTATTTTGGTGATTGCGGCGGCAGTTATTACTCCTACCGGCGATCCGTTTAACTTGTCTATTGTATTTTTCCCCTTGTATGCTTTGTATGAATTAAGCATATTCTTTGTCAAAGAAGATGAAAAAGAAGATGAGGAGGATGTGGTGGTGAAGAAAAAATAAGGAGGCTTTTCACAAAAGCCTCCTCTTTCCTCTTATATCCTTATTATATTTTATCTTATCCTTTTTGTCCCCTCAGATAATCATCAATTGCATCTTGACTGCGAACTTGTTTCAACTCATTTCTTACGTACTCATTTTTATTATTGTTTAAATCACGCGACTTGACATTGTCGCTCCATTGAATATCAAAAACATCTTGGGCAATCTTCGCTGTATATTTTTCTAAAAGCGGAACGGCTATTTCCACCCGTTTGTCCAAATTCCGGTTCATTATATCGGCGCTTTGTATATAGGTAATGGGTTCCCCATTGTTGCAACTGATAATAATGCGGGCATGTTCTAAATATTTATCAACAATACTGTGTACTTCAATGTTTTCGCTTAATCCTATGACTTGTGGGCGGAGACAACATTCTCCCCTTACAATTAATCGGATTTTTACTCCGGCAGCGCTTGCCTTGTAAAAATATTTTATCATTTTTTCGTCGGTAAGTCCGTTAAATTTTCCGTAGAAATAGGCTTCTTGCCCTTTTTTTGCGTTATCGGTTTCTACTTCCAATATCTTTTTAATCGATTTTCGAAGAATAAACGGCGCAACCAACAAATGCTTAAATTGAGGATTATGAGATGTTCCGTAAAGAAAATCAAATACTTTGCGCGCATCTTTTGCCAACGATTGATTATGCGATAACAAACCGAAATCCGTGTAAATGGTAGCAGTACTTTCATTAAAATTTCCCGTGCCGATGTAAGTATAGCCTTTGAGCGTATCCTCTTCATTTCTTTCTACCAAAATGAGCTTGCTATGAACCTTGAGTTCATCTATTGAATGCCTGACACGAACTCCCTCTGCTTGCAGTTCTTCAGTTACATCCACATTATTTCCTTCATCAAAGCGGGCTTTCAATTCGATAAAAGCATTTACTTTTTTACCGTTACGAGCTGCATTTTTCAACGCAGCAATGATTTTCGAATGATTAGCCGTTCGATATAAAGTAATGGAAATACTTTCTACTTGAGGGTCTATTGCCGCTTCCCGCACAAAGTCGATCACGTGTCTAAAATCATGATATGGATAGTAGAGCAAGAGGTCTTTTTCGCGAATATCCTCAAAGATACCGTCGCCGGGCTTGATATAAGGATGCGGAACCGGTTCTCGTTTTTCGAGTTCCAGACTTGGATTTACTTTTGGAAAATGCACTAAATCACGCATCAGAAAATATTTACCGGCAGCTTCCACTTGCCGGATGGAAGAAAATTTCAGTTTTTTTACGAGAACATCCAACAAATCTTCGGGCATTTTCTTATTGTAATACAAACCGACAGGGCGTCCATGTTCTCGCTTAATTAAATTTTCCTTAATCTTTTCTACAAAACTTTTCGAAAAGTCATCGTCAATATCAAGGTCGGCATCACGCGTAATTTTGAAGTTGTGCGCAGAGATTTTATCATATTTGAACATGAAAAATATATCATTGAGAAATAAGCGAATAATATCTTCTACAAAGATAATTTCAGTTTTATTTTTTTCGGAAGGCAATACTACAAAGCGCGGACAAGAATCATTTACCGGCACTTGGATAATCGCATAATGAATTTTGCTTTGAATGCTATCTTCCATTTTTACTCCCATATATACATATTCGTCGGGCAAAAAAGGAATTTTAACGCTTCGCCGTAACATCAAAACAGCCAGATTAACGCTGATAGTTGATGTAAAATAGTCAAAACAAAACTTTTTTTGCTCTGCCGACAAATGCTCTTCATTGATTATAAAAATTCCTTTCTGTTCCATTTCGGACACGATTTTCGTGTATGTTTTCCAAAATGTAGTGTTGTCTTTATCAATTTTGTTATATATTTTTGGCAATAATTCTTGTGGAGTAAAATCTCCGGTCAGGCGCTGATTATTTTTTTTCAATTTGGAAAGGCTAATTAGACGCGACAGATTAACCTTGATAAATTCGTCCTGATTATTTGAAAAAATACCTAAGAAACGTAAACGCTGTACCAGCGGAACAGTTTCATCTTGAGCTTCTTGTAAAACCCGTTCGTTAAAGAGCAACCAGCTCAGTTCTCTGTTGTTAATTTTATTCATACTGTATAATTCCTCCTGTAATAAATGATGATTAAGTTATAAACGTAAAAAGTCCGCCAAAATTAATAAAATAGTTTGATTTATTTATTATTATATATAAATTTGCATCATCAATATTTAAATTTTATGATAAAAAAAGAATATCTGGTTTGCTTGTTAATATTTTTAATTGCTTGTAATCAAAATAAAAAACAAGCAATGGCTTTTTTGGAAGATGCGCAAAAATTGTATGAACAAAATGAATATACTTCGGCTAAAAATTATTTAGACAGTATCAAAATACTTTTTCCAAAAGAATTTGAAGTTCAAAAACAAGGATTGCAGTTGAAACGTAAGATTGATATCAAAGAGCAGGAACGCAATTTGAATTTTTGCGACAGTTTATTGCCTGTGCGTTTAGCGCAAGCCGAAACAATGAAGCCCGGATTTCTGTTCGAGAAAGACACTGCGTATGACGATACGGGAAAATATATCGACAAAAGTCAGCGGGTGGAAGCAAAACTTCAAACTTCCTATATTCGAACCACAGTGAATGAATCGGGTGAAATTATGTTAGCCAGCGTTTATTATGGAAGTCGTCCCATTCATCATTCACAATTAAAAGTTTCCAAATCGAACGGAGAATATGCTGAAACTGAAATTATTCCTTACGATGGCGGAATGAATTATTCATTTGTCGATGGCGGAATGACAACCGAAGTGGTTTCCTATATGCAAGGGAAAGACAATGGAGTGATTCAGTTCATATATAATAATAAAGAATCCGCCCTCAAAGCGGAATATCTTGGAACGGGAACAGGAACCTATGCGTTCACTATTTCAGCTTCTGATAAGAACGTTTTAGCTAAAATATTCGATTTTGCCGTAGTTTTAGCAGACATCAGCAAATTGAAAAAAGAAAAAGAAAAATCATCCCAACGCTTAAAATATTATGAGAGCAAATTAACAAGCGGAACGAGCCAATTGAAATAAAAATTTTCCGTATCTTTGCACCGTTTTTATATATAAAAAAGTAAACCCATAATGAAAAGAATTTTATTATTTGCCTCAGTTGCCGCTCTTTTGGCAGCATGTACTCCTAAACCCCATTACGAGTTGGACGTAAACATTCTTAACAACAATTCGCTTATGAATAAGAAATTCATTGTTAATCAAACGATTGACGGAGCTGTTGTTTATGCGGATACGTCTAAAATCAAAAAAGAACAGTTCACATTGGAAATTCCATACAAAGGTCAGGGCTTGTTAAACATTTCCATACCGGGAGCGGATGTGAATAACATCATGATGGCTGCAGAAGAAGGAAAAATTCAACTGAACATTGAAGGCACTCAAGTGCATTTCTCCGGAACGCCGTTGAACGACCGACTACAAGCTTTCTATCAAGGAAATGATTCTGTTTCGTTATTGTTCCAGCAATTAGATAACGATAAAAAGGCATTTGATTCAATACCCCGACCGGCTAAGCTCACTCCTAAAATAAAGAACGAAGTGCAGCAGAAAAATGATGAGTTTCAACAGAAAAGAGACCAATTGTTAAAAGAAAATACAGACCGAATTATCGCTTTTATCAAAGAAAATGTTGATAATCCGGTGGGAGAATACTATTTCATGACTAATTATATTACATTCCCTTTGGATCGGAAATTGGAATTAAACAGTTTTGCTACGCCAAAACTCAAAAAAGCATTTGGAGTTAAATAAAAAAAATACAGATGAAAAGTTTTGCAAGTGATAATAACTCAGGGATACATCCCCTGATTATGCAAGCCATTGTTGATGCAAATCAAGGTCATGCCGTGGGGTATGGCGTCGATGAATGGACGAATAAAGCGAATGCGGTTTTCCGTCAGTTGTTTGGCGATGATGTTCAGCCTTATTTTGTTTTCAACGGAACCGGTTCGAATAGCGTAGCGCTTCAATCGTTGACCCGTTCTTTCCAAAGTATTATTTGTGCGGATACCGCTCATATTTATACCGACGAATGCGGAGCATCGGCGAAAGCAACGACTGCCGTATTAAAACCGGTAGTCACGCCCGACGGGAAATTAACGCCCGAACTAATCACTCAAGAATTACAGGAATTAGGCGTTCAACATCATTCACAGCCGCGAGTGGTTTCTATTGCTCAATCAACGGAAATGGGAACGGTTTATACGGTGGAAGAACTGAAAACACTTTGTGATTTTGCTCATTCCAATAATCTGTATGTTCATATCGACGGTTCACGGCTGGCGAATGCCTGCGCTCATTTGGGCGTCGGACTGCGTGAATTATCGCGCGATTGCGGAGTGGACATACTAAGTTTAGGCGGAACTAAAAATGGAATGATGATGGGAGAAGTCGTTCTCGCTTTTCATCCCGAATGGAACGAAAGCCTGATGTATCTGAGGAAACAATCGGCGCAACTCTATTCCAAAATGCGCTATTTGTCGGCTCAATATCTTGCTTATTTTCAGGATGATTTATGGCTGAAAAATGCTACGCATTCCAATGCGATGGCTGAATATCTTGCCGGTCAACTCCGGAATTTACCGGGAGTGCGCTTTACCCAGAAAGTAGAAGTTAATTCGCTTTATTTTATTCTGCCTCAAGAAATCATCAAGAAAATGTTGGAATATTATTTTTTCTATATGTGGGATGAAAATACCAACGAGGTTCGATTGGTATGTTCTTGGGATACAACCAAGTCGGAAGTGGATGCTTTTGTCGAGCGTTTGAAAACAATTCTTATGCAGTCTTCAATTCAATCATAATACATGCTTACAGTAGAAAAAATTGGAGGAACCTCCATGTCGCAATTCGGCGATTGTTTGAATAATATTATTAAAAACAATCGTACGGAAGAGAATATGTACAATCGCATTTTTGTGGTATCAGCGTATAACAATGTGACGAATTGGCTGCTTGAGCATAAAAAAACCGGAGAACCGGGGATTTACGCCAAGTTTCTTCACAATGAAGAATATGAAACCGCTTTGGATGATTTATATAATAAATTGTTGGAAATCAACCGGACTTTTGAGTCTATCGGATTGAATATACAGGAAGCTGATCAATTCATTAAATACCGGATTGATCAGGCGAAAATATATCTTTCATCCATGTATAAAGTGCTTGCTTCCGGTTATGTAGAAAAGACCAATCTTTATTTGGCTGCTCGCGAAATTTTGGCGTCATTGGGAGAAGCTCATTCAGCGTGGAATTCGGTCAACATTTTGAATAATAATCGAATTAATGCTACTTTTATCGATCTTTGCGGATTCAACGACAACGAACCCCTGACGATCGACGAACGAATCCATAAGGCGTTTCAAGGAATCGACTTTTCCAAAACGCTGTGTATAGCTACCGGTTATACAAAAGGTACGGAAGGAATTATGCGCGCTTTCGATAGGGGATATTCCGAAGTAACTTTCAGTAAGATTGCAGTTGATGTACATGCCGATGAAGCGGTCATTCATAAGGAATTTCATTTGTCGAGCGCCGACCCGAACATTGTAGGCTTAAAAAAATCAATTCCCGTAGGGAGAACCAATTTTATCATTGCCGACCAATTAGCTGACGTCGGGATGGAAGCGATTCATCCGAAAGCGGCGAAACCGTTGGAACTTGCAGGAGTGAAAATACGGATTAAAAATACGTTTGAACCCAATCATCCGGGTACGCTTATCTCGAATGATTATGTTTCGCCCGAACCTAAAATCGAAATTGTTTCGGGTACCGATAAAGTTCTTGCATTTGAAGTACACGACCCCTTGATGGTAGGCGAAGTAGGTTATGATTTACGAATAATGGAAATAATGGAGGCTCATCATGTGAGCTACATCCTTAAATCAACCAATGCGAACAGTATTACAATGGTTGTATGGGATAAACCTTATGTTCACGAAATGTTGGACGAATTAAAAGGCAAAACCTATCAGTTAACGGTGAAACCGGTAGCTATTGTTTGCGCTATGGGAACAAACATTGCCTATCCCGGATTCCTTTATCGAAGCGCCAAAGCATTAAGCGATAAAAATATTAATATTGAATGTTTCGGACAATCTTTAAAACAAATAAACATGCAATTTGTTATTAAAAGAGAACAGTACAGAGATGCCGTTATCGCATTGAACGATGAACTCTGTCTGAAAAAAGAATAAACAATTATGGATGTTTTCAACTTTAAAGATTTGGTAAGCGCTTTTATTGTGTTATTTGCGATAATCGACGTAACCGGCTCTTTACCTATTTTTATCGATTTGAGAAATAAAAATCGCACTTTCAGTCCACTAAAAGCTTCTGTTTTTTCTTATGCCATACTGCTTGCTTTCTTTTTTGTAGGAGAAGGTATATTACGGCTGTTCAGCGTAGATGTTTCTTCTTTTGCCGTTGCCGGCTCATTGGTTATTTTCGTGATTGCTTGCGAAATGACTTTTGGATGGGAGTTATTTAAAATGGATAATCCCAGCGGTTCGGCGACTATCGTTCCTGTTATCTTTCCGCTTTTGGCTGGACCGGGCGCTTTCACGACGTTGATTGCTTTGAAAGCCGAATTTAGTTCCATCGTTATTATGATAGCTTTGACAGTGAATATGATAATAGTATTTTTTGTCCTTCAAAATGTGTATTGGGTAGAAAAAATAATTGGAACAGGAGGTATCTACGTTTTTCGTAAAATCTTTGGCATTATCCTATTAGCAATCGCCGTCAAATTATTTGTAAGCAATATAACCTCTTTGTTATAAGGTATAAGACAATCATTAATCCTCTGTTGAATATTCATTCCCGAATCGATCCATGACTTTTACCGTTATTTTGCTTTCTTTATTTTTGGGTATCGCCTTGAAAATGTGATTGGTTTTGACATACTCCAGCCAATTGTATTTTGCATTTGCTCCGGGTTGATACAATTTGCCGGCTAAAGGGTCGATGCCCCAATAAGGAGTCATTTCACCCATTTTCACGCCATCTTCCAGCCATTCTACTTTCCATAACGGATCATAGTTATATACATTTACTAAAAAAGCGTCGGGATTATTAGCGTCTGATCCAACAGGATAGTATCTGAATTGTTGGTTTCTTGCCATTCCTACTCCTTTGAAATACCATTTCAATTGATCGCCATCCGCTTCGTAAACCGTATAGCCTTTAGGCGTTCCGTCAACGCATATTTCTCCCTGCCACCATGCGGCGCAGGCTGCACCATGCGTATGTTCCATTATCGAATCGCTAATCAACGTATTCCATTGGGCGTGACTGTGACCGGCTAAAATATGGGCGTTAAAGTCTTTCAATATTTCATAGAAAGCTTTGTTATTAATTACTGAGTTTTTTTGCTTTTGTTCCAAATCAGGATTGGTATTGGCATCGACATAATAAGTAGGAATGTGTAAAGCGATTACTACGGTTGAACCTTTTTTCACATAACTCAAATCGTTCGACAGCCAATCTAATTGACTTTGTGCAAAATATCCCATATAATTATAGGAGTATCCATAATAAAAAACATCGTCAAGAACAATATAATGGATTTTTCCGACATTGAAAGAGTAATAATCGGGACCGAATTGCGATTGAAAGGTTTGCGTAGAGGTTTCGTCCGTTCGATTGGTATAATCCAAATCATGATTTCCCATGGATTGATAAAAAGGAAAATCCATTTTGGATAACTCCTTTTTATAATCATCGAATAAATTCAGCCGGTCGAAAACGATGTCTCCGCAACTGATTCCGAAAAGATAGGTATTGTATGATTTTCGGGTTATATTTATATCGTCGATAACTTTGTCGAGCATCGAAAATTCTACGGAGTCGCTCACTTGCGGATCCGCCCAAACAATTAACGTATGCTTGTCCTGATTTTTTTCAACTTTTATAAGCTCAAAATCATAATTGGTTTTTTGAGCTTCAATGGCTTGGTAAAAAACAGGAACGCCATTTTCAACCGGCGACTCATACTGCGACGGTAACGAGTAATAGACATATCGTTGTTTCTTGACAATTTCCATGTTAAATCTTCCGTCAGCATCCGTAGTTGTAAAATTTTTACCGTCGGTAACAACGACTCCTTTTATTCCTTTGTGATTACAACGGATGGTTCCCTGTATTTTTTCCTGACCGGGGAGTAGATTGTAACTCCCCAGCAGGAAAAGAAATGTAAAATAAATGATTCTTTTCATTGCAATGCTATTAATTTCACCCGTAAAGATACTGATTTTATTCTACTAATCCAATACACATTTCAAATTATTGATACCCCGGATTTTGCGTCAGTTTACTATTTTGTCCAATTACACTCAATGGAATCGGCAGTAAATAATTTTTGGATGCATCAAAAGTCCATTGTGTCGCTCCCGGAGGCGCTGCCGGAATAACCGTATAAGTATATCCGCCTGCCCCATCAGGGTCGATTCGCATACCATGCAATGCATGATTTAAATTCACTTCTGCAATTTTCCAACGCATTAAATCAAAGTAACGTTTATTTTCCATCGCCAGTTCTATTCGTCTTTCCCTTCGAATCAGATCTCTCATTGTTGACTGCGATACGCCGGGATATACTTGGGAGAAAGTTGGAATTCCTGCTCTTTCCCTTATCTGATCCATAGCGTCATACACAGAAGCGTCAGGACCTACCGCTTCATTCTGTGCTTCAGCATAGTTGAGCAATACTTCCCCATACCGGAAGAAATAATAGTTTTGAGAACTTGCCCCCCATTGCCTGAAATTGACGGTAGTATCCATTCCTTTTTTAGTGCAATACCCCGTATTTGTATTATCATTTGCATCAGCCAAGTCAATGACATTAGCCGATCCGGAACCGACAGCAGTAATAAATGCGCTTCCGTTAAATGTATTGCCGTTGTATAAAATGGACTGGGAGAATCTTGGTTCCCGATTTGCGTAAGGATTCTGCGGATCATATCCTGATCCCGGATCTGTAATAGCCAAACCGTTTGCCATTGAATAATCGTCCACTAATTCTTGCGTAGGCGTAGAACATCCCCAACTTAACCAATTGGAACCTTCATAATTTGGACCTTGATAATTGATTACATAACTTCCTTGTTTTAAAGAAAGGTATTGTCTAAACAAAATTCCTTCATTATTGCTATTTCCCGTACCGAAAAACAACTCGTCATATTTGGGATACAATTGATAGCCTAATTGCATCACTTGTTGGTTGGTAGCGGCGGCAGCCTTCCATCGGTTTATATCGTTATTCGGATTATTTAACGGGCTGGCATAATACAATTCTATCCATCCTTTTAAAGTAAGCGCCGTTCCGCGATTCACATGACCATTCCCATCATTTCCCTGACTTTCCGGAAGTAACTGGGCTGCAGATGCCAAATCATCGTCCAAAAACTTAAACGTATCGTCGAAACTGGCTCTTTCATGAAATACGCTATCGCCCATTGTATTGTAATTATCCGGTTCAGTTATGACAGGCACCCCGCCATAAAGCATCCATAACCAATGATAAAAGAGCGCCCGCATTACCTTTGCTTCTCCTAATCGTTGGTCTGTGTCTGCTTGCGGCAAGCTGGACGCCTGTATGCCTTGAATGAATACATTGCATTTTCTTATATTGGAATACAAAACCGTCCAATCGAACCACATATCGGGAGTAGTCCACGTAATTGCCAATTCAGTGCTTGAAGTAATACTTGCCTTATCCCTTGCTACATTGCATACATTAGGCCAGTTAGGTCCCGTTATCAAATTATCGGCATAAGAGTCAAACGGTTCAATATAAAATCCGTTAAAATCCGGCAAAGCATTGTAAATATCATTTAATACAAGGTCTGCCGCTGTGGTAGATGCATAAACCGCATCTTCAGATACATTGGATGTATTCTGGACTTCTAAAAAACTATCATTTTTACAACTGGATACAGCTAAAATGAATAGTAAAAATAAACATTCTTGAAAAAGAATTTTATATCTGTTTAGTATCATATTGAAATATTTTTCTGTGTTATATAAATAAAAATCTTAAAACTGAATATTTAA
>Ga0123354_10004000_pt1 | contig 20659 bp, 13 predicted proteins | sample TergutLab28metaG_2_FD_97872 | JGI IMG/M metagenome (GOLD analysis project Ga0123354, IMG submission 97872) | Labiotermes labralis P4 segment gut microbial communities from Petit-Saut dam, French Guiana - Lab288 P4 | ecosystem: Host-associated > Arthropoda: Insects > Digestive system > Gut ...
CGCACAATATTGGGTGAGGAGTACAAATCATTTAGCTCCTCGTTATGCAGTCTCCTCCATTCCCCCGTTACCTCGTCCCTCCTAGGTCCAAATATGCTCCTCAACACCATGTTCTCAAACACCCTCAGCTTCCTCTCCTCCCGCAATGTCAGCGACCAAGTTTCACACCCATACAAAACAACCTTCTCAATTAGCCTGATAAAATACATATATCAGCTGTTATTCCTAATAAAGAAACAATAAACACACAAAATATTCGTGAAATGTCAAATTAAAATCCAAAAGTATTGCAGAGTGCAGGACAAAAGGTTCCTGACTGTGTGAATGAATCTATGACGTTCAAATGTTGTTTTTCTATGGATTTAATGGTACTGATTAACTAACGTAAATATGTTTTCTAAATGTTTATCAAAAACTGCATATTTTCTGCTCATCATCACATTCACCACACTTCACAGTCCCACACTTAACCCCATTAGGATCGCTCATACGTCACAAGTTCGAGCAGACATACGTCTGTATTATTTCAAGTAGGAAATGAAGTATGCAGCATGCTGTGCCTCCTGCCACGTGACGTTCCTACCAAGCTTCATCCTAACCATCCGCACTCCGAATGGAGAAACTGCGGGGAAGTACCATACCGACGGTTTGGCAAGGTATTTTCGCTCATACATACTATTTAGGGCCTCAGCAAAGCTAATTAATCTGGGGTTCGCGGAAAGTAAATATTTATTCTCGTTTGAGTCATTATCATCATCATCATCATCATTCAGCTAACATGGATTTGGGTCACTTGCTGACCCGTTCTGTCCCCACGTATCTAGAAGTCTCTTTAATCGTCTCCCCTGGGTTCTTCTTCCTTCTGGTCTAGTTTCTTATTTTCCTCTGTCATCTAATAAATACATTCTGTTTATACGTTGCAACCAATTTATTTTGTATTCCTGTATTTGGACCAAAAGTGCGGTTACATTTAGTTCCTTCACATCATTTCCGAGTCGTCTTTTGAGAATAATCTGTCCGGCTTCTTCTTGTAAGAATCGCCAGTAGTTAGAAATTTCCCTGAATGGGTTACGATCCCAGAGCAGAGTACGTACAGTGGTAGGATTGCTAACTTTAGCCTCTAGACTTCCTCCACTCCTGATGAAACAGTTATACTGCTGTTACTCTGTTGTCATTTCTTCGTTTGTGGGAACAGGGTATACCACGAGAAGGTGTGGATAACTGTCGAGTAGGAGAAGCTATACTATTGACCATCACTACCCCTCATTCCCCTCTTAAGTAGTAAATTTTGTAAATCACTGCAAGGTAGATTCCGTTAAAGGCTTGAGCAAAGGGACACGAAATTATGACTCAACCCTTATCCTGCTAACGTGGAGAATATGGTGAGCTCCTAATAATGTTAACAAATGGTAGATGGGATTTAACTTGACGTTTAAAAGGTTAATGGCAAGTTACATGATTTTGAACAATTGCTTGATATCCTCTGCAGCTGTGGCCTTAATTCTGAAGTATTTAATTGTGTTCGGCCAAAGAGAAGCTTGTAGCAGCAACTTGGTAGTTTGAAAGCAGCCTCAAAATTTACCTAGACGCAGAAAACCGAGAAAAATGGGATTCAATGAAATAATGTTTACGAATTTCGTTCGTCACAAACCAAGAAAAAATATTATTTCAAAGAAAAGAGACTTATTTTGTTTACAATACTATCTGATTATCCCAACAACTATAAAAAACACAATCACACATTGTAGGGAGGAAACGCGGCTTTTTTTTAATACTAAGGCAGACGGGAAAGAGCGCGCCTTAGGAAAATCCGCCCACCTGCATTCATAAACTTTAATAAAGAATACACAATTGCTGGATCGTCGAAATGGCCATGTCACAGTTATAGACTTTCTTATGATATACGGCAAATGTTAACGTAGACCAAGATAAATTTTCTGCACTGAATGCACCCTGACATTTTGAAAACTGTGCTGCATTTCATGAAGATGTTATCTTCCTGAACAAATCAACTGACACAGTAGCTTATTCCTCGAATCCATACAAGGTGCTCATAACTGTATTAACTTGTTAACTTTTACTTCAAATTACATTAGCATAGAAAAGGGAATCTATTCTGAACTGATGTTTATACATAAAGCAATTTCTCTCAGGTGCAGTGAGCCTGAATTAATCACGTCTTGTTCTTTTGTGCCGTATCTAATAGACACATGGATGTGAAATTCCAGAGCGCCCCACTGGGTCACATGATTGTGAAAATAAGATATTTTACGCCGAGCTTAGACAAATTTCGTGCCAAAAACCTGATGCAGTATTGTTAAAATAAGTCTGAGACATAGAAATTCCTGTAGCAAATAGAATCACAAGACAGAATACGTAATGGAAAGGAATTACTCTAATTACGTACTTGCGCCATCAGGCGACGCGATTTGCAGCACAAATTATCGTGATCTCTACAGTAAATACAAGATTAACTGCATAAGGCTGACGCACTGCCGAGAAAACGTGGACTGTTGGTTGACACTGCTAGCGGCATTGCAATGCTTCATTGCTTGGCATTACCGTTCCCGTTGCTTTCTTCATCTCACGGTTGTACGAAGGTACATTTTAAAACGAAGTATTCCACAGGTGGACCTACATAACTGCAGTCTGTCTGCTCAAATGGTTACCCGCACAAAATCTTCGCTAAGTCTTGACTATGAATGTCCCTGTCATAGCAAAAACATAAAGTTATTGCATTACGAAGTACGTTACACAATAAGTGAACCCTCTATACTTTCATTCAGTGATGTTTTAGCCATTACTGCACTCATAAAACTCGGTGGTAACTACAAGTGACACGTACATTGAAACGAAACTGAGTTTTATGCAGTCTGCCTAAGATTTTCAAATGACGCTTACAATAAACAAGAATTCTGACCTGTTGTTCTGTCTAACCTACAATCAGCGTGTTTTCTGTGAGGTAGGAACCGAATTTCATAATTCACAGCGTTAAATAGTAAAGACTTTGAGAATAAAGAGCCATAATGCTGCCCTTTCAACATTTCAGCAGACCTGACAGAATGCTGTGACGGCAAACACTCTGTTCCACTTGACACGTAAAAGTTCGAAGTTATTATTAAATGAGTCCTTTGATAGGAGCTCATGAAAGTATCAGCAAGAAATATCTTTTCGTTAATCAGCCCGCTGATTTCACCGGAGAAAAACGACTCCAAATATTTCAGTTAAATTTTATATTCAATAATGTTAAGAGCAATTCAATTCAATTCAATTCAATTCAATTTTTTGTTCTCGACGTGCCGTCATAACAATCATAAGCCAATTGTAGTAACAGCACAGGAACATAATAAAAATACAGAAATAATAAATATCAAAGGAAACATGTAGAAAGAAACGAAAGGAACAACATATAACAAATTATAATTGTTACACAAAAAATTGTTAAGGGTAAGTATTTGTTTCTGCGTATAGAAAGAGTACCGTTGCATCCAGTTCAATTTATTGACACGCGGTCTAGCAACGTACGGCCAGTTGCTACAAGAACACTCTAAAGCAACAATACACAAATACACTGCACAATTACAAGACAAAGGAAGAAAAATCACGAAGAAGGTACAAAATATAATCAAATTAAATACAAATATCTTATATAAATTTAAATCGCAATTCACGTGGAAAGTTAGTGGCCAAGCTACAGCGCAAATCTGTAAAGAATTTTGATGTACTGAGTACAAATATACACATCAAACAAATTGCTCACCAAAACTGACAGTCCAGTGAATATAACACCGTTCGTACTAATGTCATTAGCCGCTAAAACGTATCTAGCGGAGGACAGTTGAAAATAAAAATAATTCAATAATAATAATAATAATGGTGGTGGTGGTGGTGGTGGCAGTTATTTACATTTCTCGTTATTCTGCTCACCCTCCTAGTATTACCATAACCACGTCAATAGCACGTGTGAGCATGCGCTGCTTACAGCAGTAGACCTAATTATTTACCGCGTCTGATCACTGTACACCAACAGCAAGTGCAGCACAGCACACACTACTGCGCCGGCTACGACACTGACCTCTCTGCAAGACGCGAACCTTCGTTCAATTGCCACACTTAACGAGGTATGATGGGGGGAAGGCTTAGCCAGCATACTTCAAGTCAAGATGCATTATAACGTGTAATTTTCAGTGCTCTAACGAAGGGTAAAAAAAAGGAATGTTCAAAAGTATATGCACATGATACACGATTGTGTGAAAAGCAGGTTGTATAGAGGCTGCAGCGTAGGAACACCATCAGCGTATTGTGAAACTGAGAATGAGCCAAGCATAATCACAGGCAATCATTACACTATTGTTTGTTTCTAAAAATAAAATACAAAGTTTACTCTACAAGCTTTTTCTCATTACTGTATCAAGACGCGATTTTTTCTCTCTGTATTTCTCTTCCTGTTATTTAAATAAACTTCATGAGACTCCCCAGTTGTTTTCAATCATGCATCCCTGTAATCGTCGCGAACTGAACCCAAAAGATCACTCGTGAAAAATCGTAAGAAACGTGTTTGTAGAAAGAAGGATAATATTAAAATCAATTTTAGTTAAATGACATGTGAAGATGATGAAATTAACCCTTACCCTGCTAACGTGGAGAATATGGTGAGCTCCTAATAATGCCAGCAAATAGAAGATGGGATTTATTTCGGCGTTTAGAGGGTTAAACTGGCTCAAAGTAGGATCGAATAAAGCACATTCGTGGTCACGCGGTGATTATAGTTGAACTAGCCAGAATATCTGGCACTATAGTTATTGTCTTCCACTTAGAAACTCGGTTAGGTACTTAGGGTGTGAAACGTTCACCTGCTTGATCATTTGTCGCTCATTTATTTAGATGGCTGGTCATTTAGACAGACATCCAACCAAACAGATCAGCCACGAACTGACAGATAAATTCCTTCAGCCACAAGGGAAAAATTTTCTCCCCGCTTCTAAGATTTCTCGCGGGCGTATAAAATGTGTAAGGTTCTTCGAAATTGTTTTTAATTAATAGTTGACTTGACTTCAGAAATGATTTCTGTGAATTGGCAGCTACATAAAATATTTATTGTTATAAAAATATAATATGTATTTGTTTAACCAACTACGTCCCACGCCAAGAAGAGAGTGGAAGTAAAGAACCATGAAATTTTGATGTCTGCACAAACTCCGGCCCACGACACCCACAGTAATGGAGGCTGACGTGTCCAGAGGTAGACTGAATGCTGTGGAAAGAGGGAAATCCCTACCCACTGCGGGATTGGAACCACAATATCCTGTCGGCAGCCCGAAGCGTAATTACTATATTGGCTGATCTACCACAGACTAACCGATTTAAAATGACGAGCAGTAATAAAATGAAGATAAGCAAAATCAAATGGCCTACACGAATGCTTATGTAATTATAAGTATTTCATGAATATTCTGCTCTCATAATGCAAACGTTTTTATTGCGACAACTAACTAACATAGCGTTATCAAAGCTCAAAATACATATATTAAAACAAACAAACGAATGACCTTTAGGGAAAAAACTGAATATTAATTCTTGTTTCAGCCAACAAACCAACAAATTCTACTGTACGTACGTCTTCGCCTACGCTATTTGTTTCCTTTAGTTTAAACATCGGGTTTCCATTCAGCTACATGCAATAAAAAGTAAGAATTCTCTCTCAAAAACTGTTCAATAATTCAAAAGTGTATGATAGCTTTCATCGCTAGCATTTCCACTTTCATATCTTCTTGCAATTCGTGATTCATGAAACGAGACCTTCACATTATGTACAGTGCATTATTTTTTGCTATATGTAATATAATTTAAACATGGAATTTAAACCTTTGAATTCCAGTGGTAGCTATGTATACCACAACGGCTAATATTCCCAAATTCTGCGACTTGCCCACCCACCACGTGTTTGTGATTTCCCAAGCAAATACTTACCCTATTTCTACGAGTGATAACATTAATAAAGTTACTAAATGAAACTTCAGGTATACTTTGCGACAATATAATAATTATGTTTACAGACTCAAAAACATCGCAGAAAGTCACATAAAAATCTCATTTAGAATAGGCACACACGTGGCCTTATGACCTCTATAATTTTTGTACTGTTTTCTCATTTTCCCATAACAATTACGCAATTACTGGTTGTTAGCTACAGATATCCTGATATTAATAATGTGGTTTATTACTATTGAATTATATTAACTCTTATCGCGTTGTAAGAGCTACGAGTAGGTTCCTTTGTAAAGTTTATAATAATTTGATCCGTCCTAATAATATGTCATTAACTGACTCAACAATCAACTCTGCTACACAGTCCCTTAATGGAATATTCTTACACAAAACTATATAGAAATTATCTTAATAGCCGTTTAAGTTTGTATAGTTCGTTGTCAACAAATTTACGGCCGAAGATATATAGTTAACGAGCACAGTCAATATATCGATATTGATCTTAATGGACTTCAGTACCTAGCCAGACCACGCCATTCTCATAAAATCAAACGTTTACACGGTACCAGTGAATCTGGGTTTTAGGTTATCGTAGCGGTGGTTATCTATATTAGTCTCCTGGGCCGTGACGCCGTGTAGTTTGGTACATGGATATTAATGTTTCAGATGAGCCATCATGATATGGTTATGGCACGTTCTTCCGAAACCATCTGGCAAAGTACACGTAATCATTCGCCAGAACGCTGTAACCACAGCAATAACACACACAAAAATGTAATTTCAGTACAATGTATCACACTGTATACTGCACAAAATGAATCTAACAACAAACACTACTGATGGAATTTTCAAGCAGGCCTACGTAGCCGTGATATGCCTTCAAAATTCAAGGTCCACGATGGAGTCTGATACAGACTTGTCCAGTAGAACAACCTCCTCCCAGACCCAGCTGTCAGACAGTGTCGGTACATTTTAGGCGCTTTCTCGGAATTGCGAAAAGCGATTATTAACTTCGTCGTGTTGGCCTGTCCGTCCGCCCGCACAGAACAACTCCGCTCCCATGGCAAGCATATTCATGAAAAATTACTTTTTAGAATTTTTGAAAATATGATATGAAAATTTAAGTTCCATTAAAATCTAACATGAATACAGGGTACTTTACGTGAAGACCAGCACACGTGTTTTATCATTTCTCGCTCAACTCTTCTTGGAATGAGTAACTTTTCAGACAAACTTTGCAGAGAAAATCAAAACACAAATTTTATATTCAATCATTTTTCCAAAATCATGCCCTGTGTAAAAATATTGCAGAACATTGCATGCTGGATACCTAAGGCTATACAATGAATATATGCCATAAGTATTACTTTTCCATGGCAACAATGGTTGCATGAACGCCCCTCCACTTTACGTTACACGTATATTGCCTTTCTTCTTTAAATAATTTAAGACTGTATTCACAAGTTTAGGTATTATGCATGACTGCTTACATGGCGTAGGTGTCGTAATACTACTGTGTGGTTAGTAACTCACAATCCCCTAATTTCATCCATCCACGAGGTCTGTCTATGTGACACGCGCCATGCCATGAAGAAGCAACTATTTGGAAAATGAGTTAAGGATGAACGCGGTGGCGCAATTGGTTGAGGCACTGTGCTACCAGCCGGAAGGTCACGGGTTCGATTCACGATGGTGTCATTAGCATAGTCCTTGCGGCCGTACTGTGGCCCTGAGGCCGACTCAACCTCCAACAGACGTAAGTACGAGGAATATTTCCTGCGAGGTAATGGTGGCTGGGGCGTTGGGCTGACAACTTTACCACCTTGATGTGCTGATTTTCTTCAAATCTGGTGAGCCTCTAACTCCTGGAACACCCAGGGCTTGTTTAGGCCTGTACAGGGATCGCTTTACTTTTTGCTTAGCATATAAGGGGTCACTATTTAATCTGACTAATATCGTTGGTAACTTTCTGCTGTTATTCCAATTTGCCACGAGTCAAGATCAACACATTAAGCGATAAGCAAGCCGACAAACAGTGACAAATTATAGTAATCAATTAAATAATATTGTTTTACACACAAGACAAGCCGCAAAATGAACACTTACATGGATGTGGAATAAAAACATAGGTCTAGTCTAATCTGTGCTGGTCGTGCAGTAATTACCAAAAACACTGACCGAACTGCTGACATATGCCATCATCCACACATTCGCAAATAACAAAAATCACTGTTAAGAAAAGTTTCCATACGTAATTAGGTAAATGTACAGTGATGTTCATTTAAAGCCCACCCCCAAAATGTAATTCTATGATGCAATGAATGGTGTAATGTGAGGTCGTAGACAAGGTACTATTTGAAAATCATCTAATAAATTTGTCACCCAACAGTCAACACACCTTTTTTAAACATCCAACTGTTGAGAATAAAACAAAAACAAATAAAACGTTAATAAAAAAAAACTTGTTACCGTACTGTAGCAGCAGCACCACCTAGCTCATCATGACAAGTCAGGATCCTTAAACAACACATATATCCTGCTTGTTAACCTCGCGTTCCTCCCCCACCCAACGAAAATACACGCTGCTTGCTCGCACAGGCTGCCTAATCCACACTCAACACAAATCGTCTCAATCCCAGTATACATACAATAAAGCAGAATCTTATGGCTTTTGGCTATGAAACACGATAAAACATTGTGAAGTGAATAAGTTAAAATTTCCTAACATTTTAAAATGTAATTTAATTGAAGCTTCGTTTCAAATTTAAGAGTTACTGATTTAAATCTAAAATTTTGGCAAACAAGATGAGGCAGTTTACTTTGTTCTTATCCGCCATACTTGCTCTCACTACTCGTGGCCCATCCAGCGAGGAGGAGAGCACAGAAACATTTCTTATCTCTGTCCTTCTCTTCTTCTTGAAACCACCTGATCTTTCACTGCACACCACGATCACCACACCTCCTGGCGAGGGAATCATGAATCAGAGGCTTGTTAACCTCTCATAACCTTCTCTCTATCTCTCCTTTCATTTTTCTCTCTCTTTTTACATTTCTTCTTTTCCATCTTCTTCTTCACATTCTTCTGTAAACTTACAATCTTGAAGTTCCTATATGTTCTGAAGAAAATTACTTGTAATAGATATAGACAAACAACTTTTCGGTAGACGGCTTGTAAAGGAATGCACATATGTTTGACAATGTTAAATTAAACTTCGATAAACACTCACACGTAATGACATGTTGTGAGTTATCGCCTTTCATTTATACGGCAGTATTGACTTAAGTGTGATTATTGGCTATAAATTTTATGTCGACAAATACTGCAGTAGGCTTACACACGAGCAGCAATGTCAGATTGTAAGTGAACACTCTGAGACAGAAATGAATCTACACTTTATAAAACAATTCGGTTCGTACCTCACAGAGAACACCGTTTTGCTTCCGTTAGAAAGAACGAGTGCTGTGAGTGGACACAATGGTTGTTTAGTGTAACGACTACAAGGAAGATAGAAATACATTGTATGAGCAAAATGCAGTTGCTTAGTGTTAATACCGTGTGTGTGTATGTGTGTGTGTGTGTGTGTGTGTGTGTGTGTGTGTGTGCACCACTACTTTTGAAAACGTTATTGCCGATCGGTTATTGAACAAAATCAGTGTGGAACGGAGTATTTTCTGTTCACAATATCGTGGCAACTAGTTATAATAGCACTGAAATTCATTGTTGAGTTTATATCTACTAAGCCATTGCCCAGCGAATAGCATCAACAGATCTGAAATACACAAATGCCTAATGAAGTAACTGAAAGAAAATGTAAATTTGTCCCTGTGTATGTTATGAAGGCGTACTGGGGGGAGTGGAGGTGTATCTCCATTTATTTGTAAACTTGGCGTTTGATGTTGAGTGGTCAGCTTCACGTCCGGGTCGCTTAACCCTTTAAACGCCGTGTTAAATCCCATCTGCCATCTGCTGGCATTATTAGAAGCTCACCATATTCTCCACGTTAGCAAGATAAGGGTTAATTCTCGCGGACGTAACACCCTGCACACTTTGGCAAACCATTTGATGGGCCTTAGAGAAACACAAGTTTTACTGAAGTAAGAATAATGTCTGCAAGGAATCGAACTGAGATTCCGCGGATACCCATCCGCAGCCTAGTCAGTATATGAACTGCATTTTACCGCTTTCTCCTAACTAAACAAAAAGAAAAAAATGAAGTAATAATAGCACATTACCTACGGCTCCTATACTATAGGCTACATTAAGTTCCTGAAGCCAGGAAATTACATCTGAGTGAATAACAATCACATTTCAGTAAGAGTGCAATGAAACAAAAGCCATGTGTTAAATCTGAGAATACCGTGGCAGTATTACAGGGAAGGTGTTCTGGAAAATGACACCGTGTAGTCGGTAAAGTAAACCAACGTTTTGAAGAAATTTGTTCCCTCGTTTTTCGGGATACGATGAAACTCCAGTAACAAATTCGGTAAACACGGTAATACTAAACTGTTTTCCCATAAACGAAGCACTTCCTCCAGCTGTGTGGCCATTAGCCTTTCAAGGAAATCAATAAGTGGTAGGTTAGAGAGTTAGTTAATCAGTATAACAGGCAGGACAATAACAGAAATCACAAGAATCATTTCTGCGTTGACTCAATTATAGTGATATCAATCAATAGCAAATTTTAAAACCCAGATTTTTCTAAAACATAATTTACAATAAGAAGTCAAAACTTCCCTTTTAGGATAAACAAGAATAAACAGTATTTGAAATGTAAGACTCTACAGTCTTATATTTTAAATATTTTTAAAGGAAACGTAAATTTTGGCATTATTTTAATGTCTAGATTAATATTCCCTTAAGACAGATAAGCTCATCCTTCAGTTGAAAATCTATATTGACGTATTTATGCAAAAATAAGGCGGGAGTGTTAATATAAAATATTTTTCTTTAATGTATAAGTTTATTAACATTACTAAACTATACCAAGTACCTTTCAAATGAAAATAATACATACTGCGTACATACATAACGTTCCATTTTTACAATTCTAAACTACAAACATTTTTAACTCTGTTTAAATTAATGTAAAAATTTCTTTAATATTACAGACATTATGCAGACCTAGCATAGTATGCTGCAATATAATAATCCTTAACTTTCTGTATGCCTCCTGATTGCAATTCTCTGGTCTCTTCTTCCCTCACAAAATATTACAGCTCAGTGTTTGCGAGCCAACAGAGTAAAGGCGTTGAAACTTTAGCAAACACTTCGTCGTTCAAGCAGAAGAATGGTAAATTATTCCTCACACATCTGATAAATAAAACACAAACGCGCGTGCGTGCGCGCGCACACACACACACGCACGCACGTAATCACGCACGCACACACACAGACAGAAACTACACTTAAATATATTCATGCAGGCCTAAACACATCAACGAATCATTTTCTTGCAATCTTTGTTTTACGATACCACTTAAATAAACCCAAATCATACGATATCGGCTCAAACTGGCAATTAGATTGGAAGAACAGGAATTGCACACCTTTTCCTCTACTTGCCATCAGTCAATGCGCACATCAACTAAACAATGCTAGGCAGATTGGAAAACACTTAGTGTTGGATACAAAATATCTCCATTTCTGTCCCCTCACTGCTTATCCATAGCAATCGAGAGGCTCAAATCCACAAACGGATAAGATCCAGAGCCATTCTTTCCACCTTTCATCCTCGCAATCCATCTCCGCAAGTTAATTCTTAATCTTCCATTCCCATCTCACTCTCGGTCGTCCAAGTAAATGCTTCTCCAGACGTCTCACAAATAAAACTCCATATGCATTCCTCGTCTTCGCTATCCGATATACACGGCCATTTAGCTGGTAATTTATAGGATCAGTGAAAGAAACATCTCCCGTCATGAGACACAAACAACTTTTTGTGGTTTTTCAAAAATATAAATTATTGTTCAGCAAAAAGTTTTGTGAAAATAATAAAGCTTATGGAACAAGAAATCAGCTAAAGTTTACTTTGCGCTTCTTTGCCACGAGGTCAAAATAAGATAAAAAATCCTACCACCGTGTCGGCAATTTTTCATTAATATTGTTCATTCAACCTTTAGGAACATCTGGTGCTTCAATTTCATTCTTTGTAAAACAGTTAATGTCGCGTTCAGTATTTCATTTTTAGTTTTCGAAAAAAAAAGGCGTAATAAAGGTATCACACAATCCGAAAATACGGCATAAAATAAAAGATAGGATTTGTTTATTACTATTACCCTTTCAATAACCAGTAAAATATATATATATATATATATATATATATTTTTTTCTCAACACATAAGAATTATCAATACAAATAAAACTAAGAAACTCAAATCGCGTTTTTTATGTTCCGTAATTTCACAGTTTATCTCTACGAACATATAACATCACTTTAACCTCAGGAGGGAGCGCTTCATGTCCTGATGCCCTCAACACCAACAGCAAGCCATGTGCAAAGCCACTGAACAGGAGGTTGTGTGGGCCCACAACCGTCCTGAACTGCTTCAACTGAGAATAAAAATGCAGCTTCTCAAGCCGAGAGGCAGGCAAGCCCTGTAAACGAGCTGACTAATTGAACATAATATTAAAAGGGATGAAAACAAATTTTAACGTTGGAAAGAATACCTATTATGCTTGTAAATTCCTTAAGGAATCTCGCCGTCCACCTTCATCCTACTGACATTTTTGATATATTCTTCATAGATTCTACTTCAGTTTCTTTCATACAACGTACTTGAAATTATAAATTACATTTTATACCAGCAGCAGCCTAACAACTGCACTCTGGAACAAGAAATAAACAGCGATTATGACTTACAAACATTCAAGGATTGAAAATACATACTCTGACGAACTGTGGCACATAACAAACACCGTTAATGTGGAAGGTACTGCGACAGTACTGATCACGAAACAGAAGCTCAAGCTAATGTGTTGAATATATAATGCAGACTCTTTTTTTTCCAGCAATCTGGAAGAAAGAAAAAACGGTGGGTGTGTGACAATACTGTAGGGACTGTAGCCTCGTCACGTCTGCGTGGGTGTGTGTGTCTCTGCCTAGCATGGTCATGGCAAGAATACACGAGCTGCTTGAAAGTTTCAGCCGTAGGATCGTAGGATGAAGATATCATCAAAATGAATATCATAATGCTCGTAATATATACACTGAGTTTCTCATTCTCCTGACCCCCCTTTCCATGTACCTCACTACGCCACTTCCAACGCAGAACATTCAAAACTTCCAACTTCGTAATATACAGGACGTATAACATCAACCACGCATTTTATATTATTGTATTTTATATTATTGTATTTTATATTATTGTATTTTATATTATTGTATTTTATATTATTGTATTTTTATGGATAAATCTACTAATTTGCCTCAACGTTAGAGAAAAGAAAAAATGTCTTTGACGTACACATTTCAAAAAGAAAGATTTAATATTTCGATTCCTTCTTTAGAAAACACACTAAGGCTTCAACACCAACATCAACCAGTTAATGGTGTATGGGTAAATAATTGGTGCCTACATTAATAATAAGTTACACACACACACACACTCTCTCTCTCTCTCTCTCACTCACTCACTCAAAGGGATTTGAATTGAAAAAGAACCCAAACGCACGTCAAGCTTAAAGGCCTTATATATCCTTCCACAATACAAAACTTACTGGGCATTAAAAGTAGGTGTTTTAAGCGACCTCTTTCAACTATCAGACATGCCTAAACGCTAGTCAGTAGTTTAGTGAATACCGTTTGCAAGGTCTTGCACTCGTGACGATGATTTCTTTCAGTTCGTCCTGTCTGTGTGGACTGCTGTCAGATGAGTTGTCTTTCAAACATCTCCCCACAAAGCAGTCATACAAGTAGTTAGATGGGGCGAACGGGTAGGCCATAAAGAATAACCAATTATCGAGTCCCAAAATATTCCGTGTGGTAGCCATTGAGTGCACGCTCTATGGGCGGTTGCGCAATCTTGCTGGAGAAACAATAAACCCGTTGATCTAAATTTATTCGCCATTTCATGTATTGTTCGCTTTATAGAAAATTAAACATCGGAAAACTCTATTCTAAATTTCCTACGACACTTTTAATAAGGTTACATCATGACCCAGGTTCTCTAAGTGAAAATCCTCCGCATTAAACTGTATTGCATAGTTACAAACAAACCAAATTTACGTTGCACACAGCAGATTAAATGGGGAAAATTGATTCAATGTAACGTACACGCAACAAAGTACTGGATGTGTGTGTGAAACATGCAGCGGCCTTTTCAGGAGTCATGCAGTGTCGGCAATTTCTAGACATGAACTTCAAACAGCATTTAATAACAGGCTTACAGATACTAAGCATGTCAGAGAGCTGAAGGTCTTTTCCATCACCTGCTCTAACAATGAGGAAAGTTATATATTACGTATATATCAGGAAATACAAGGTCGTTTGGATTGCGGATGCGTCTGGGTTCGGTTTTCATTTTAACTCCCCTTACATATATACAGAGGTATAAAGAATGTATCGAAATAAATGTTGAGAAGGAAGTAGTTCGAAAAAACGGTGGAGGAATTTTAGACATTTATCGTGTTAAAACGCGTTTGACTATAAAATAAGAAACACAGATCCATGTTTTAAAAGTACTGTAGGATGTGCAAAATACTGAATAAATATTTTGCGAAAAAGACACAACGGTCTTTAAGTTAGTCCTGCATCTTGAAATTCTGGGAGTTTATGACACTGCTTTAGGAGATCTGACATGACAATAAAATGAAGTGCGTTCCATGAGCTGGGAAACAGATCACTCATTTTCAGACGGACAAACATTAAGAAATAATGGAAGTGTAGAGGCAATAAATTACACCTTTCCAACGGAAGAAAAGAAACGTTTGGAAAGCGACTTCTTGGAAGACAGAGAAGTAGATGGGAATTCAGATCCGCTCTATCCAAAGATCAACAGAGTAGATTACCTACTTACTCCATGCAGTAGAGTCCTTCTTGAGAAGCCAACCGGTTCTCAACTAGTCAAGAAATTCCCCGCATTTTATGGAACCCAAAGTTTCATTTCCGCGTTTACAAGTGCCAGCCACCTATCCCTATCCTGAGAAAGATCAATCCATTCCATGACCCCCCCCCATCTCATTTCCTGAAGATCCATCTTAATATGATCCTCGCATCTTGGCCTGGGTCTTCCAAGTGGTCTCTTACCCTCACGTTACCCCACCCAAGCCCTGTATGCACCTTTCCTATCCACCATACGTGTTACTTGCTCCACCCATCTCATTGTTCTCGATTTGATCACCCGAATAATATTTGGTGAGGAGTACACATCATTAAGAACCTCAATATGTAAGTTTTCTGCACTACCCTGTTACCTCGTCCCTCTTTGGCCCAAATGTTCTCCTCAGCACCACAATCTCAAACACCCTCAGTGTGAGCGACCGAGTTTCACACCCATACAAAATAACAGGAAAAATTACATTTCTGTATATCTTAATCTTTATATTTTTGGATAGCAAACTGAAAGGCAAAAGATTCTGCACCAAATGACAGCATTCCCTGACTTCAACAGAGTACGAAGTTACATATGTTTACCTGACAGCTGCAGAGCCAGCTTCCGTAAAGCGATTTTTAACCAATATGATAGGACAGGAAATGTCTGTTCAATACTGAATGTTTATATCTGCATGTTTCACAATGTTCCCAACAACACTGTGAGGTTCAGCTACAATTTACTTTGCTTTTTATATTACTTCGTCATTTGTGCCTAATCAGAAACTCAGTATCGGAACATCTTCAAATTTAAATACCAAAAGTGTAACACCGAATATTCCAAGAATTCCGAGTCGCGGCATCACCACACGAACGAAGTGAAACAGTGCTGGAGTACGCTCTGTCTCGTTGGTTGTCATGGAGATTAGAGAGGGGGGATAACGAAGTACAAAACAAAAGAGAAACTATAGGCAACACAGACAAAAAATAGCGTGTCACACAGAAGAGTGCGTTAAAGAAGACTTCAGTGATTAGGCATGACAGGGGTGCGTATTGTAGTCATGTATGACATAAGCTTCTATAACACACAATCTACTGTACTAAATGATCTTGCATGTCTACAGTGTGTGATAATAATTCAGACCCTTTCTCAATCTTCTTCCCGAACCCTAAATACAACTTACTGTTAAGATTTCATAAAAACCGAGTTCTACAATTCGTATCAAAGATTTCGCAAATTTACAGTTAACACTTTTATTAATTAGAAGGTTTAAAGAATGTAGGTGCACGCAGTTTGCATTGTGCCTAGATGCCTGATTATGGAGTGGAACAGGGGTGGAAGTAAATTTCCAGAAAAAAGAATCTTAGTAATCGCCAAGTTCAGAATATTGCAGATCGCACCCACAACAGAAGTCCCTGATACCCAATGGACAGAGGATAGAAGGGCATTACAGCATTCTTGAACACTGACGTGACGAACGGTAGTCCCGAATCAGGGATCGAAGTTAGGGTCACCCAGTCCTTAATTGCTGACAAACTGTTAATGTCACGTATTTATGTCAATGCTCTATATTCAGCAAGCATGCCAGAAAATTACATTTCATTCTCCAGTTAAATGGATACTCTAACACATCAGGCAATGAATTTCAGGCAACTTCTACAATATAAACAGCAATCTAATTTTTTTTATCGTTGTACCGTGCATTTTGGTATCTATAAAGTTCATACACCAACAAATGCTCTCTTTAATAAATTTGATAAAGTTTTAAAATTTACATTAAAAATCACTTCGACTTGCTCATACATGTTTCGGTCTTTTAGCAAGACCATCATCAGGGAGCCTTCATCAGAGCCTAGCTGAAGTTATATTAGATTAAAATTCGGTAAAAACTTCGTCGTTATATTTTGTGCGGTGGTGTGGCAGCATGTCAAGGTGTGGTGTGTGTACTGTGTCGCTGTGAGTGTGACTGTCGCACTCAACACAGCGAACAGTACACACACCATAACTATGACATGCTGCCACACCACCGCACAAAATATTACAACGAAGTTTTTACAGAATTTTAATCTAATATAACTTCAGCTAGGCTCCCTGATTATGGTCTTGCTAAAAGACCGAAACATGTATGAGCAAGTCGAAGTGATTTTTAATGTAAATTTTAAAACTCTATCAAATTTAATAAAGAGTGCATTTGTTGGTGTATGAATTTTATAGCCATCTACTTATTTAACTATACAAGTAAGTGGTAGAGTACGAGGTATCGCTGGAAATTTTGAAGCATGATGTTTCTTAAATAACTGTTTTTCACTTATATACTGAACAGACAAATGCATGTTTATAAATACGTTCAATCACAGATTATAGTTTTGCACTAACACGTTTCGTTCTACACGTTTGTACAATTACTTGTATACTCATTGCATTCTTGTTTTACGACACCCACAAGACGGTCACGAGAGCAACGGAATCATGTTGATGAAGAACAATAATATGTGATTGAATATGCTTATAAATGTGGATTTATCGGTTCGTTATATAATACCCTTTATTGGAGGGAGGCAGAACACAAAAACTGTTTTTTTTAATTGTCTCCAACCCCTCTTTTGCCATCCAAAAGATCATTTTCCTGGTCGCTATCTCATCAACGCCTATTGCATGCAAATCCCTTCCATTCTCTTCATTCATTGCAGAAACATTATATTGTTCAGGTGAAACAGTGGTTAGGTTATGTGCTGAAGACGGAGGAAGTGGGTTCGATACTTGGCAGGGTCTAGAGACTCTTCTGTTTTCCACAGGGTCCAGGGCAGCTCTGGTGCCCACCCAGCCTCCCATTAAATGGGTATCGACGGATATTTCCCCCCCCCCCCATACAGCGGCCGAGGCGTGAACCTGACAGACGTACGACTCAGTGGCGCTGTGTTTAATGAAGCATAATGACGGGTGTACCTTTAGTCTCAAGAAAAGCTCGGGCGAATACTAAGGACCTTGCTCATTTAAAGAGTTTAATTATAACCAACGAACTTTTATCAGAGAGTTTTCCTTTGATTTTAAACACACACGTGATTTTAAAAAAATTTGAAAACCAAAAAGAAATTACGAAACTACAAGGTTGCCAAAAAATTATGGCAATTTACTATATTAATTGGTTTCTGTACGAATATCAGGAACTAAAGAAATATTTTCATCAGGAATAACTTACAAATTTACTACAAGGTGCTTTACAAGCAGAGACCCTACAAGGGGTTTAGATGGAATTAACACTTAAAGCATAAACATTTAGTAACAGATTTTAATATTTAGTTTTCTGACAATAATTTAACACTCTCCATTACGAAAATATCTCGGTTTGTGCTGTATATGGAGATAATCCTTGTCGATATTAATAATCTTATATTAAAGGCACAAATACATTCCGTGACTAGCACGAAAATTATTTAACCGTAAAACCGGGTGGTAAAAATAGTAACTACTGTGCTTTCAGGAATTAATTAAGGTACTACTGACAGTCGCTTTTATACACATTACGTAATATGAATAAGTAAAAAGGTAAAGCAGTCCCATTACAGGCCTGGGCAGGCCCAGAGGGTTCTTAGGAAGTTTAGGTTCCAAGATTTCGTTACAACGGCACAGGATGGTGGTAGGTTGTCAGCCTTACGCACCAGCCGTCTTTACCCCCAGGAAATGCTCCTGGTACTCATTTCTGTTAGAGGCTGAGTCGACCCCAGGGCCATTGTGCGATCAGAAGGATTTTATGTCAATGAAAAATCCACTGACACCAGCTGGGATCGGACCAGCGACCTTCCGATTTGTAACAAAGCACCTTAACCACTGTGCTACCGCGGTCCCTAATATGAATAAGTACCAAGATGAATAAAAAAAACACCCACCATTATTTCCTTATAGACTACAGCAATCACCGAATGGCCTTTCTAATGGAAGCAAATTGTGATCTCTGTGAAATGTGCGTAATATAGATCAATGTTATTCTTCAAAGCCTTAAGCAGTTTCTTCCATCATACTTTCTCCACCTCTCTTCTAGCAACAAATATCCTCCGAAATCTCTCTGAACGTGCATCGCACGTGCCCACTGTATTTGCCCATCAAATTCGCTGTGCAGCCTTCAACACGCCGCAAACAGACATGGCAAATGGCAAATGGCAAATGCCAGAAACAATTTAGAGTCAATCTTTAGACAAAGTTGAAGCGATAACTTGTTACCACACTCTGCACTCCTTGCGAGGAATGAAATATAACACGATGTGCCTAAAGACGCGATCTCTCAAGTTAAGTGTAGAAAAGTTAAGTTTACGAGCTGGTCCAAGGCGATTTAAGGTATGTACCATTTCTACAGGGGCGGATCCCGATACTCATTTGTTTGAGTTTGTTATCTCTTAAAAACACGTAGACAATAATAAAAATATCTCCCGTGGCAACCATAGAATCTCAACCAACCAATAGCACGTGAGTAAATAATGAATAGACACGGCTGGTAACCAATGGAAAGAAAGTCAGCTTTGAAGAAAGAATTATTCAGTTGGAAACCACGCCCAGACTATTAAATAAACAAAAGTACACACATTCAAGATGTTGGTTATTTGTATATCACACGTCATGTGTGTGGAAATGTGGCATAAGTGCCACTCTGACTATAGCCTACATGGCGTAGCCCCACAGATTCATTCTGAGCTGCGTTGGTTTTTATCTCTGACACTTCGAAGAGGAACTCTAGTGACGTAAATAATGTTACGGAATGTAATGACTTAAAACAAAAATATATGCTACATTTACCTCGACAAATATAGCATACGTTAAATAATTAAACATGTCTACAGTATTCAGTTACAGATCCATCGTCTTATAGCAAATGCGAAACATGACTTAAATCTATGGAAAACATTTCTTCCAGAAATCCTCGCTTAACGGATCACGGAATTCCCCTTTGTTTTATGGAACCATAACTTATACTGCAAACGTTTACACAGTTCCCATACTGAACCCTACTTTCAATTAGTTCAATTCAGTCCACATCCACAAATTCTGACACTCTAACAATATTTGAACATTATCCTTTCTTTTACAAGGCTGGGTAGAAAATAAAAGTTGCTGATCTTACTTGTAGCGCGCATTTCCAAAATTTACCCTCCTTTTAGAAGCTTACATAGCCGTTAATTGTGATTTGTTAGTCAGGGAAGAGATCGCTGTTTATTTTGTAACTGGTACAATAAAATAAACGTAAATGTTTGGGAAAACAACGGAGTCTTTTAAAAGTAGGTCGTACATAGTGCAACAACTATTCTTAACCGGTTAACACCAAGTTCGACGAACATCGATGTAATAGTGTGCATTAATGAATATACATATATATATATACACACACATATACTTCCGCCAATCACAACACACTTTTTTTTTACGTTTTGCTGACAGTGCATCTCAGTATATTTATTTCAGTAATTAACCTTTTGGCGCCGGAATTATTTTTTTAATTTTAGCACACCCTGTATATAAAATGTGAATAACACAGGAACCAAATGTGTTAGAATTATGAAACAAACTGCATTTTGAAGAGAAAGAAACGGAGAGTGTATACCATGTTTAAAATATTCAGTACCTATATTTGTTGAATACATATATAAAATGC
>Ga0123354_10004002_pt1 | contig 20658 bp, 9 predicted proteins | sample TergutLab28metaG_2_FD_97872 | JGI IMG/M metagenome (GOLD analysis project Ga0123354, IMG submission 97872) | Labiotermes labralis P4 segment gut microbial communities from Petit-Saut dam, French Guiana - Lab288 P4 | ecosystem: Host-associated > Arthropoda: Insects > Digestive system > Gut ...
ATAATAAAACCTACAAAGTATTTTCGTTTGCCACAAAATTTTCACCCCTATTTTAAAAATACTTTTGCTAAAAAATAAGAGGGAGGAAAAATATAAAAAAAAAAAAAAAAAAAGGGGGGGGGGAAGGTGGGAGGATATGGGAAAATTAAAAAATTGGATTTAGGGTTGGGGGGGGGGGTGGAGGCAGAGAGTCGTTTTTTTTTACGTGTTATGAACTGAGGACAAATGGGCGTCATATGGAAAATAATAAAGGGACCACGACCACGGTACTATAAAAAAATTTAAAAAAAAAGATGATGCGAGGATTTACAAACAAAGGAAATAACAAGCATCAGACAAACATTACACAGGTAACTAATGCTGCCGCTACAGACAGAAATATGTTCTGAGTGTTTAAACATTTCTTTTCAAAATATTATGTTATTAATATGGACTCAAAAAAAAAAGACCAGGTTTTTAAAGACCACATTCCAAATTTTATACGTGCATCCTTAATTCGAATATGAATAAAAATGAGTCCATTGTTTATTACAATAACACAGATCCCCCCCCCCCGCCCCACACAAAAGGACGCAAGAATTGCAGATATTTAAATCTTGACTTGGGGTGTGACTCGTAATATTTGTTTGCCTTAGTGCTATATTTTGGATATTTTCTCCAAACATTTGTTGCTGTTCTGACGAGAAAACAATGTAAGACATTAAGGTACATAAAACTAACTCATTACCACCAGGACGCCTCCACTTTTCTCTGAATCGCCTCTTCAAGTTGCCCTGTTCGTCCATCTGCAACAACTAGAGAACCGCTGAATGAAGAATATTACGAGACTTTTCGAGTCATTTCAGTAATGGACATCGGGTTCCGTGGAGGAAGGTAATTTCTTATTCGTGTGAATAATGGAAGCCTCCAAACGATGTATGCATTTAGTCAGTCAAAACGCACACACTCAGACACAAGCCTATAAAATGTCTGACACACAAAGCCAGGTCTGCTTGGTTTCTATACATTGTCCCTGGCCTCGTATTCAGAAATAACCTGAATCCCGAAAAAGAATGAGCAGCTAAAACTACACACGGACTTCATTTCCTGCAAAGATAGGTAGTAAAGTAATAGAATCTAATTCGTTGTGTCTTCAGAAAAATATTCAAAATAATACCAGATAATCCGTCTAACTCAACTGCGTTTTTCTTTAAAGCGACATATTGTGGTCTGGATATCTATCATCATCAGACTTAAAATACACAATCTTTAAAGGCAAGTGAAAATTCAATACAAATTTACACAAAACATCATGTTTTGTGTGGGGTCCCACAGTTTTAAAATTTAATGTTTCGCAATAAAATTGTAAAATTACATATGGTCATGGTAGGTGCCTTGTATTGACTGTATAATATTTAGCCTGGTGATGGTCGATACCTAGTTCGAAGTAAGTAGCTTTCAATACAAGCACATTTGTGTTTGACTAACAATTTATTATTGTTTTGAAAGATATGAATTTTTCTCATCCTGCACCAGACAAGACTCGCTGTCCACCAATACTTCTACCTTATTAATGTCGAAGGCTCTTTCGCTGGAGATTAAATGTTCCCAGCGTGAGATGGACAGCTCAATGCGCTACTGCAAAGGTCTAGTACAGGAGTAGTAGTAGTAGTAGTAGTAGTAGTAGTAGTAGTGGTGGTGGTGGTGGTGGTGGTGGTGGTGGTAGTGGTAGTAGTAGTAGTGGTGGTGGTGGTAGTAGAAGTAGTAGTAGTAGTAGTAGGACTTCACATTCAATCCCCTATCTCCCCTATCTACCTGAACACAAGGGTAATTCACAAGAGGTACTTTACCCCTAAGCTGTAATTTTCATGAAAAGCGTCTGTTTGTTTTTCCACACGTAATTTCCATTCCTAATATGACAAACTGACGTACAATGAAAAACGCACAATAATTACACACTTTACTTTTCTACTGAAGCAAGGCAGTCCCATATAAACGAATTTTGTTCTCCTATTCTTTGAGGCTTACTCGGACCGCGATACACAACATGCACGGTGATACCCTTCCGACCCAACAAACACAGTGTGTTGCTGTCATAACACTGTATGGTTTAAAAGTTATCTGAACTGAATACTGCAGCAACATTTGTCAAACACAAATCGGGCTGTCAATCAGGGTAGGTCATGCGTTCCCACGCTCCACCGCCACTACTATCGAAATTGGAAAACAAAACCGACGCGTCGTCTCGTATAATTTATCCGCATTTAATTTAAATATTTTCATTATTTTCTCCACTTATATCTGTACACACGTACGCAAATGTAACCCAACTACACGCTATCGAGAATACATATACAGGTGAATTATTAGAAAACAGTAAATTTATGGTTTCCGATTTTACGTCTTTTAACTAAAATGTGCAAGAATTGGACGAAGATTAATTCCAATCGCAGAGAGGTGGACACTTACACCTCGGAACAAGATTAAGTTCTGGGGGTTCGATCACAACAGGCAGCGTTACTGTTCACAATACGAGTCTGTAAAATGCCCTACTATAAGCATACGTCCTTTTACGCTCAGCAAGCCCAACGTTCATATATATACACATACATATACATATAATATACATATACCTAAACACATACACATACATATACTTATACATATAATATACATATACCTAAACACACACACATACATACATATACATATACACATACATATACATATATATATATATACATACAAACACATACACATTTACATATACATACACATACACATATACATAAACAAACACACACCCAATAATGGTATGTAAAAACTTGGAAGAATTCTAATGTATCTTTCCAATGTTTCACCTCTAAAATAACTCAAATGCTCTCCATTCAATTTGAATTATAAACCTACTTTAAAAAGAACCGCCACATTAACTTTTAGTTTATGCTTGGACCTAGGTTACCCTTTTTACACAGATATAGGATTGTTCTCTGCAGACATACTCATCGGCTAAGAGTAAATTTGTCCCTGTCCAATTCGAGGAGGCATATAGGGGAGTATAGATATTGCTCTACACATTTCTAACACCGGAATAACCTAGATAGAGAAGTGTGATCAGTCTGACCACCAGGCCACTTTACTCCCGGGAAAGAGTCTCCGTCCTCTGCCGGAAATCTAAACAACATACACATAGTGGCCACATTAATTTTGCTTAAAAAAAATACAGAGCTCTCAGAGGTAGTAAATTTTTATCTGAAGCATTCTTCAACATTAAATGGTCGTGTATACGTAAATGTATTCCAGATATAACCTTTTCTTTCACTTCCCTGCTTGGACATTTCTCATGTTAATAAACTCCTTGACGTCTTTTTTCATAGCTCTCTATCTTTTGGTACTGTGCTACAAATCGGAAGGTCGCTGGCTCGATTCCAGATGGTGTCATTGGAACTTTTCATTGACATAATCCTTCCGATCGCACTGTGGCAAAGGGGTCGACTCAGCCTCTAACAGAAATGAGTACCAGGAGCATTTCCTGGGGGTAAAAGCGGCCGGTGCGTAAGGCTGATAACCTTACCACCAGTCTGGGCCATTGTCACGTAAACTGGGAACCTTAATTTCCTGGAACTCTCTGGGCACCTCGGGCCTGTAATGGGACTGATTTACTTTTACCTCTCTCTTTTGAGTTTATTTCTCTTTAATTATTTTGTTCCAGAGGTTTACATATTATTTTGTTCTTTGCAATTTTGGTTTTCTCTTAACTAGTCTTCCATTGGCGTACAGTAAATTAGTTGTTTATTTTCACGTGCCCAAGCCTACAACGATTTTACTTTACATAATCTACATACAATGTTTTTTTAAAGATCTCAAATAATTAACCCCATTTCTAACAGTTTAGCAATACTTATCTCTGCTTTTAGCTATTTAAAAGTACCTTAATACATCAAGACCCGCAGAGACACGTGGGGGTACGTACAGCGTCAAATATTGAAGCTCCTAGCATCAAAACACAAAAACGTCAACAAAACATTTCTGGCAGCACACATCTGGATACAAAGCTTCAAACAAAATACAAATTAAAGCATTAGTGTTAAGCTTTCTCTTAAATATTTCCTTTACACTGGTCCTGCCAACTATAATTAATTTAAAATAATTCTCCATTTTTGTTCTGTGCAGTTGACAAATCCCATTCATCTACACGTCAAATTATTCGTGACCCTTCTCTGTTTGTGCCAGTTTTAGAGGCTGATCCTCCCTCGACGGAGCCATGTTACGTGATACAGAAGTAGCCTACCTCTCATTAGTCATCACAGAGCACTGAATAACTGCCAATCATGTTCCGACATGGCCTTCCATCACTCCATTCCATTCCGTCGTTCATTTGCTCAATACCGCTAGCCCAAAATCCCCACGCAGTTTAGGATTTACAAACAATATTGAAATGAAATTCCTGTCTCCTTTCTTCTCAGAACAGATGGATGTCAGTGACTGTGCCCAGCATAACGTGATTAGCACATCAGAACAGGGATTGGGAAGTGTACAATGAGAGACTTCAGTGCGAACGTCAGCAGGGAATTTCAAAGGCTTCGTCCACATTTCCAATGCATAATTTTACATAAGAAAAAGCCACCGTTCCTATTGCAATGAGAATTACATACAACAGTTTATAGGCTCATTAGAAAGAAAGGCGACGGAGTGCGTAATGAGGAGACGAGTAACGCATATAAAGCATATGTCAGGAAAGCTAAGGAGCACAAACAAAAAGCAGAATTTTGGCGTGAATTTGAAGTTGGCTTTTATAATAGTATGTTATTATTATTATTATTATTATTATTAGTCGTAGAGGTGGTGGTGGTGGTGGTGGCGGTGGTAGTAGTAGTAGTAGTAGTAGTAGTATTTTAGTGAGTGCACTACGTTGTGTTTCACTACTCTGTATATTTCTGAGTCCGCACAACGCCAGGTTTTCATGGTACTGTACCTAATGTTTGAATTCCAGTCAACTTCCTCTTCGGTTCTACCACCATCATTACTATAGCTACTGTTCTCTTACTTCACTGTTTTATATATGCATTTTCCCATAACCACAAATGAGGGTCTGAGGTTACTATTATGTAGCCGTGTTTAGTGTCAGAACTGTGCTGCGAACTGTAGGTATGAAAGGATACGACTGTTGCCTACCTGTGACAATCTCGTGGCGTCTGCTAGGAAGAGAAGACGGTGCATGGGCTCAGATTCGAAGGGAGACACGTCACGAATATGACGAGAACATAACTTAGCTGGATCTAAAAAAAATGCAGCTTTTGTCTGTGTGTGTGTGTGCCTGTGAATGCGTGCATATGTGTGCGTGTGTGTGTGTGTGCGTGTGCATGCGTGCATGTGTGTGCGTGTGTGTGCGCGCGCGCGTGTGTGTGTGTGTGTGTGCGTGTGTGTCTGTGTGTGTGTCTCTCTGTGTTTGTGTGACTGTGTGTCTGTGTGTGTGTATGTGTGTTTTTACCGCATTCACAGGTCTGGTGAAGGTATTTCTGGCTCTGCACAAAGAACACAGCGTGATGAAAACAGATTTCCCGGAACGGCTGCCCTACCCTTGCGATTTCTGACCGTTAATATCACACGTTTCTTCTCTTCGAATGCGAACCGCACTGTAACTTCCTTACTGAATTACATCGGAGGTAATCACGACACACAAAAGCAAAGAGCGTACAAGAAATTTGATCGACTATGGCTCAACAACAATTGATTGTAACCAAATGCAGTAACCATGAACTAACGGGTTGCATATTTGGTGCCCCAAACCACGCGATACTCTTCCTCCTAAGAGAAGGTCATGATTTCCTCCACGGTTATACAGATTTTATGAAAATTCTGCTACTGAATTTAACTTACTTCTCATTTAATTTTCCCACCCTGACAACCAATCAGTGAAGAAAAACATTCTTCATTCTTTGGGACAAATTTCAACTCTACGGAAACGATCCCTCGGGTGGAAAATGAAATCAGAATTTGTGGTTCGTGAGAGAGAATTAATATTTTTTAACTTCATTTTGTCAACTTGATCCACTGCATACATTGCATACATTGCCTACATGTCCCCACGAGGAACTGGAACTCTAAAAACAAATATTCATTACAAACACAACAAGATTTGGTTGAAATTCAAAGAGTAATGTATATGTATTATCTCTTAAGTATTATAATGAGCAATACTATTTGAAGAATAAAAGAACAACTCCATGTCACTTGCTATTTTATTTCACTTCTTATGTACTCAGGATGTTTCGGACATTAATATATCCATCATCAGGAGTTCGCGACTGTGCTGTTGAATTACCACATCGGTCGTTTTGTTCTCGGTTTGTTGTATGTTGGGAGATTTGGTGCGGCTGGGTTTGCAGGCTGACGCACAACACTGTTGTGCTTCAGCTTGCAACACGGACACTACTCAAACCCATCCGCACCAAATCTCCAACACACAACGAACCGAGAACTAAACGACCGATGTGGTAATTCAACAGCACAGTCACGAAATCCTGATGATGGATATATTATTGTCCGAAACATGTTGAGTACATAAGAAGTGAAATAAAATAATAAGTGACATCAAGCAGGTCTTTAATTCTTCAACTAATACAATGATGCACGGTCCAATAAACGTACGAGCAATACTATGTTTTAGATTGTGTGTGTGGGTGGAAAACCTTCGGTAATTTATCAGACTCATTTGGGGACAAATATAATTGGCGATAACACAGCTGAAAGAAGAAGGAATTAATTCCAATTTTTTTCATTTGTTACGTCAAAGTATCACAACTCTTGATACATGAAACACACACTTTCTCGACTGTAACCTTCATTATTAACATTAGTTAACCTCATATCTTAAGCCGGTACAAGTGGCCGTGTGGCCTAAGGCGTAGGTCTGCGGACGCTCGTCTCTGAGAACGTGAATTCAAAACCCACCGGGGGCATGAATGTCTGTCGGTTGTGAGTGTTGTGTGTTGTAAGGTAGAGGTCTCTGCGACGAGCTGATCCTTCGTCCAGAGGAGTCCTACCGAATATGCTGCGTTGCTGTGTGTGATCTAGAAACCTCGCGATTGAGGAGGCCCTGGCCCACTGGGGGCTGTTGCGCCGAAAAAAAACTCAGATCTTAAAAAAACGAAATTTGTAATTCACGACAGTATAACTAGTTAATTGCTAATGCCTTACGCCGTAACAATAGTTTTAACTACTTTAAAAGGATTTATGACTGCTACAAAAATTAAAGTAAGCGTAATGGAGAACTGTTATATTCACTGGAACGTTTTCCCACACAACACAGACACCATACGAGACGTAAGTACAAACGTAAAAATGAGGCGCGTTTCTGTAACCACCGTTGCCGTGGAAAGCAATAAGCTTCACATATTCCGATTGAGTGTCTACAGCCTTTGTTATCCAGCATGCAATGCGCATGCGCATCATCTGTGACCTGTCCGGTGTTTTCGTCCAAATCTGCATTTGGTGCTGGAAAGTTTCAGAGCTCTCAAATACGAAATTTCATAGAAATTAGTTCTACTATACAAGTGTCGTCACAACTGTACACATGGACACAGAAAGTGTAACAGAGATTAAAAACAGACACTTTGCAACTAGATTTTGTAGCATAGAAGGTTAACTCACCAAGATATCAATTGCAGGAAGGAATTAAAATGCAAGCTGCAAACAATACATAATTTTAACCTCCACTATGTTCTTCCAAATAGTCTTCTTGAAACACTTCTAAAGGCGATTAGGCAGTAAGTCCGTAAAAACAACTGATTTCCTTTTTAGTTTGCTTCTGTTTCGGTTCTAAACAATGAAAAGTGTTCGCAAATTTGTAGCTCATTAGGAAGTGATCTATCTTGCAGCCTTCATTTATTATTTGGAAGGGGACAACTGTAGTCTACAGTGAATAATGGACGTCAGTTTTGTTGGTGAAATGACTTGTGGTGAATGCCAATCATTTTCTGCAAGACAAATGATGGAAACATGATAGCCAGCCCAGAGTGATCATCTGGGTTATTACAAGGACTACGAACACAGCAGAAATAAAGGGGGATATTTTATTATGAGACAGCTTGGGATATCTTCTTGGCCACAAACCATGAACTTGCAACTAAACACAAAATGAGAATCATTACAAAGTACCGCCGAATTTAATTATAAAGAGCTCAGGAATTATTGTCATGCAATTAATTCGTCACATAGCCTCTCGTGACAGATCCGTAATCCCTTCTAAGGTAGAGTGCGATCTGGTGCTTCCCCTTTCAAATTCCAAAACCATACTTAGTACTGTCACATATACGACATAGAGAAACATTTGGGACTGAATAAGGACTAATTGAGAAAAATTATTTCCATAAAATATGTATTAATAAAATCTGTAACAGCCCAGGTGTAAGAAAAATTTCTCCTGCCCCCTCATTTTTTCCGCTGCCCCTTTCTTGCGCTTTATTTTACATTGTATAAGTTTAATGCAAAATGAAAATTTTGTTCCTCGGCAAACGTAAGCTGCTTAATGCATAAAAATGTGTATTTGGTATTTATTTTCACCTTACGGCGCCGCAGAGATACATACGAGAGAAACGAGATGCCATGACCTAAATGTACTGCAAAGTAACAATATTTCAGTTCACTAATGTTATTTAGCAAATTAAGGATTTTTTTTAATTTGGCGCAACAGCCTCCAGTGGGCCAGGGCCTTCTCATTCACGAGGTTTCTAGATCATCACAACGACGCATCACAGTCGGTAGGACTACTCTGGACGAGCGATCAACTCGTCGTAGAGACCTCTTCCTGACAACACACAACACTCACAACAGAAAGACATCCATGCTCCGGTGGAATTCGAACCCACAATCTCAGCAGGCGAGCGGCCGCAGACCTACGTCTTAGACTGCGCGGCCACTGGGACCGGCAAGGAGAACTCACATAGATTTAAAAATCAGCATCAGATTCTACTCGGAATTAATCAAATGTTGACAAGAATTAAAAATGCACTCGATATTTTCTATATAAATAAATTGTGACCATGCCTACTCTAAGCATAGTTTACGCTACGAATAGGCCAGGGGCAAACATTTGCTTAAACGAATAGTAACAAAAAGCAGAGGATAAAAATAGAGGAAATTATGAATTTTTTGTAACCCAGAACAACGCCACAATGGACACACAGACGGTCTTCAAATCGAAACAGGAGTTAGTGCTTAGGGGAGCAGAACCACCGGTCGCTACCTGACAGACGGCTAGGTACACCGCTAAACGTCCTGAAAAGAATACCTGCCCTCGTTCCGGAATCGAATCTGAACGTTTCAGCTCATAACCACTTTATTGGCTGAACCATAAATTGTTGGATATTTTCTTATTGTGAATTATAAAAATATTGGTATTATATTTCATATATAGGGCTGGGATTTGAGGCTGTCATAGCGCTGTTCATAAAGGTCTAAATCTTCTGGGATATCATATCGTGTTTATTCCTATTTGTCCAACACTTCAAAAGCAGCAAGCTCCTCCAAAACGTCCGCAACTAATTACAAATTAACACGGTGCCATACGCCAGAAATGGATGATCCTAAAAGGGGTGAAGAGATTATCTCAGAAACGTCGATTGCAAATTTCCAGTCAACACGGCTTCACATCTCTGAAAACTGTAATCTGGGTTTAGGTGGTTAAGGAAAAGATTCTAATAGATGTGCGCTGTGAATGCAGCGTCATGTTTCCATTAACTTAACACCAGGAAGTCACAGAAGCTCTCATACCTAAAGGTTTCATCCATTGCTATAGTGAGACACAATGGCCGCTGCATCAAGACAGAGCAGCAGTCAGTTGTTCTAAGCAGCGACAAAAGACATTTCACTTTCTCATAAATAACAGAAGGAAATAGTAAAAGGAGGCAATTCTGTTTCTGCCGCTAAAGCGACCAGACGAACTCCATACAGACGGGATAAGTACGGTGTCATTTTTTAAAGTAAAAACATATTCGGACATATACTAGGCCTTGTATTGCCCTGGCAGTTACCAACATTTGAGCAGTGTTTCTTTCTTCGAAACACAAACCCACTGAAATGAAAGCAGTGTCCATTACTGCTTTCCTTATGGCAGCGACTATTGTTTCCTGCAATAAACTGAGATGAATGTGCTTAAAGGAGTAAGGGACGGGGAGAGTAAGACAAAGGCACTATACTATTATTACTATAAATGCTCACTACTCAACACTAGTGGTTACCAACATTTTCGAGTATAAGCGCCCCTTTTTAACTTAAAAGCTTCTAGCGTACTCCCACTCATTAGACTGGATTTGTCATTGTATGCTCCGCTAATTGATACAGCACATGATGACAAAAAGCTGTTACAATCTCAGCAGCTCTGTAAGTTAATTCGCTTTATATTCATTACAATAATAATAATAATAATACGGTCTAACAGAAAAATCAAAATCTTGGAAGGAGCAGCAAGACTTAGGGAAAAGTTACGTCAGTTTTCAGGACATTTACGGTAACCGCGCGTCCATCAGGAATTTTGCGGCCCACAGGTTGGTAAACATTGCCATATATGTCAGTTTCTCTATATGAAATACAATTCAACAGTTACACTTGACATACTTTCCTTAATACAAGACTTCGTGTCTCTGCAGCTGTTTTGAATTTTATTCAATATAGTTCAAAAGATAATGCAAGCAACACAAAAGAAAATAAAGAACCATATTACACAAGTTAAACCGAGCAGCATATAACGGAAGGAAACTATAAACTTACAAAGCAAAGATTAGAATAGGGCCAAAAACACGAGAACGAGAATTTTTAGGCCGGTACAGGCATTAAGATGTTCCATTGTAGAACAAAACAAAAGTTTGTCGATATCTTCTTTATCACTACTACTATCACTGAATGAAGGTTTGCAATAACGACAAGAGTCACTAATGAAGAGTCCGTAATTTCCAACCCATGAGGTCACAACCGAATTTCAATACAGCTACTACATTACTTACGATAAAGCGCGTGTCTTAGCAGGTATACGGTTTTTAAAGTGTTGTATTTATTTTAGATGATGCATTATTATTATTATTATTATTATTATTATTTTCATTGTCATCAGCCTCTCACACTGCACGGCTGAGACACAATACATAAGCAACCATTGTTTTACATCTCCTAGGCTACTAGGCTCTCATTATTCTGTGACGCAACAGCCCAACTCGGGCATAGGACATCTCAGTTTTGAGGTTTGTAGATTACACACAATTAGACACACACACACTCGGTCGCCTCCTCTGAAAGAGTGAAAAGCCTGTCGCGGAGGCCGCTACATACACAACATACAACAAAAACAAGAGACGAATATTCCACGCACGCGCCGGGATTCGAAACCATGATCCCTGTAACCGAGCGGCCGCACACCTACGCTTTAAACCGCACTGTCACCGGGATCGGCACTAATATCTCGTATGGATTTTAACTTAGAACCTTTTATGATTTCAGCTGATCTGAAATGAGAATTTTTCTGATCGTTCCATTTGGCTTGCAGACCATGTACCGGTATAGCCAAGACGCTGAAACAGACACTTGCCTTCGTTCTTACAGTCAACAATTTGTACTGCATTATTATTATTATTATCATTATTATTATTGTCACTATTTGAATAAAAATAAGTAGAAAGAAACCAAAGATCAGAAAATGTCAAGAAGATTTTATTGACTCTGCAAATATTTCTTCTCTGCACTTCTTACAGATAGTCACGGTTCTTCAAACTTCTTACGGTATTGAAGCATTTTCCAAGAAAACACAGCGGTATATAGGCCCTACGTGATTGGACTTAGTGATTGCGTGTACCTTAGTCTCGAGCCTAAGGATTTTAAGAAGAAGAAGACACACAAACACAAAAAATGTAATCCTTATACATCTACGGTAGTATATTTCCAATGCTATCTTTCTTTGTGTCAAAAGAAGGAGAGAGAATTGGCAATGGTTCAAATTTCAGAGTGCAAAATATTGTTCCCTAAAGTGTGTTGTCTAGCAACAGACACATTTGGCACGTGTTCACTGACCCCGGTGTGGCCAACGAACACAGTTACATTTCTGTCAGATAAAACCCACAAACTACTCAGATAATGCAGAATAACACACCACTAACCGAACCCAAAACTCTGATTACATTAGCATACTCATTAACCTGCATATGCCATTTGTCTTTTATCGGCTGAATGTATTATTGAATCGAATAACTAACCACTGTCCGTTCCCTACATAGCCTACTAAACACATAAACATCAAATTACAAATAGAAAATTGGTTATCAAGCACGGGTACGATGTCATGAAACATTTGGGATTTATAGTGACAGAATTACAATCCTTTCGATCAAAGTTGATAGAATTAACATACCAATGTCTGCACCTTGTTTTATGTTTGTGTGCAGCAGTATGGCGCATTAGTAGTGATTTAGATTTGTACGTACGCAAGCTGCGCGTAATTATAAATTAAACTGAATTGCTCTGATATTCCAAACAGCACACAGCGGTTTAGTGGTAAATAATTCTCTAGGTAAATCTACGGTAACAGAACGAAAAGACTTGCAAGAGAAAACTGTTCTGAAGCTTATCAGCTCAGTCCCCATCACCTAAACCTGAACCTTCAACGTATTCCATGTTACAAACGAATTCCTTGCAAATGTCTGCAGTCAAATTAAAATCCTTTACACCCTCTGACAAATAAAGCTAATACTACACAGATGTTAATAAAAATTAAGAAAACGTGGACACACAGATAGCAAGTAAGTGGTTTCGTCTGCTTTGTGCATTAGGCTAAGAAACCAACTGATTTTTCGGTCTAAATATTTTACCGGAACGGGTCGGTGTCGGCCAGTCCTTTGCATGATACTTCTTAAGACTTGTTGAAATATTTTAATGGTAGTTGTCTTTGGTGCACAATGATATTCACCAACAAAATTAATTGTTTTTTATTTTAATGGTATAACTTTTTTCTTTTTAATACCTGGACCGTATATTTTTTATTACTTTGTAAAATGAACAACAAATTGTGTGCATTTGTTAGTTCTTTGTACAAAATAAAAAAACTAATTAATTTTTACTGTTTTTGGTATTTTTAACATAAAGCTACAAAGCAAATGATGAAACCCCTGTTATTCTTGTAGTCTATGCCAAGAAATGAGTCAGTCCTTAATGGTGTGTGACACGAACGACACGTAAAAATTTGAACTGTGACTTTCGACATATCGCAGTTGTGTTCAGGACTACCTGACTCGAAGTACAGGAAGGTTGAGTGTTAATTAAGTTAAAATACCTCAGAAACCGCCGAATGTTCAGAAAATCATTTCCTTTTCTGCAGAGTGAACACCTCTTGAAAGTCCATCAACGCGTGGTCATGTTACAAGATGGCATCACTCCGCATTCACAAAGTGCATGCGTCATTATACACAAAGGATTCCTCTCCTGCTAGCACGTAATCGAAAACAGTAGGAAAGAAAAGGGGAGAGTGAGTTGAGCGCCACTTGTGAGTTGTGACGAACGAGAAGGTAAAAAACTGTAGAATAAATTATTTGGATTTATAGAAGACAAGTTAACAACGTTGGAAAAACGAACACAAAGATAAACTACAAAGTAGCTACTGACTTTCTTTTTTAACCAATAGTTCGTTTCTCTTCGAGGTGATTTATAGGTCAGGTTGTAACCAAATAACCAAGAAATAAAGAATGTCTCACCTATTATTGGCTGATTAATATTCTAATTCCATATAAAGGATTCTGTTGTTTGGTATCGCGAAATTGTGCTAGACAGAAGACGTAAACCAGTCTTGCACGCTGCAACCGAATGGCTCGTCCATTAATAAGAATGATCCAAATTTCATTACACTCTTCCAAGCATTTCTTCTTTCTTCAAGTAGTTCCGGAACGTAAATCTGCATACGGATAACCGGCTCAAAGTACGCAATCTATTTATTACATATTCTTGTTTTGGGCTTCGCACATATAAAACATAAAACGATAAGTTTTTCCGGCGAACTTAGTCATTCAGATGGTTAAGTAACATCTGCAGTAATTTTTTCCCCACGCCCATACAACTGTGCAACTGAAGAGTTACATCATATAACAAATCAATCAAAATTGTTTTATCACTCCCTCTGACAATACATCAGACTATGGAAGTCCAATAAAATGTGTCCTCGTATTTTGTCATCGCATAGCTGTCAGTATTTTTTTAAATCCAAATAAACTGGTTAGAATAAATTACAACAGCGAGAACAACGTGAAGTATTTTGACTGAACAGTGTAATTATTTTCAGTACCTAACAGGCTGGGTGATGCACCATCATGCCGCAAATCCGGAGCATTCTCTTGTGCATCTGACATAACAGACTAAACAATGATTAGAAGAGGATTCTTTTTCCACGTGTTCGCAAACTACTACAAACAAGACCACACGTAATGTAACGCACACATTACCACATTCCGCTTCAACGCACGATAAGGTTTAAACTCTGCAGCCTACGGTATAAGAAGTTTATAGCAAATCTCTGTTTTGTGAGTTTTGAAGGTCTTACAGTGTTGTAGTTGAGGATTCGGGTCTTGTGGGAGGTGAGAGAGGAAATACGTTCCTTCGGCAGGTTCGTAAACGCTCCAACAACGACGAAGCGTCACATCGTGGAAGACGGGATTCCTGAAATTACTGTCACGCTGATTATATGTATGTGTCAAGATACGATCTGACAGATGTCAAGAAGGTAGAACACTGGAGGAGAAATGAGAAGAAGGGAAAAAAGGAAAGGAAAACATTAAGGAATGCGTGCAACAAGAATGTAAAAGAAGACCAAAAAAACTAGCGAAATATGTAAAGAAATATAGAGTATATATAAAGTAAATTACAATGAAACTACGACAGAATGAGGGACACAAATAATGACAGATTAACCAACAATACATAGTAGAAATAAGTAGAAGGGAAAAGCAAAATAGCTCAAAGGGTACTGGGCAAAATCATGCATTGGCAACTCAAATACATGTTTGTACTGTCATGCCGTGTTTACTGCAACAAAGTGCCACATGACACACTGCAAATAAGGCACACAGGGGCTCTTTCTGCCAAGTGCCAATTTCTTGTCGGAATTCTTAGTATGGTTTCCACAAGCCGCTTTAAGCTCCCTCCATACCGGCCCTCGAATAAAAAGGGAAAAACATCAAGTATGGTTTTTTTAAATGCAGTCACGTCGCAGTTTTGCCCCGACTCGCCCCCAAGGTTTCACCTCAGGTCAGAGACGAAAAGCCGCACAGGTGAAGGGTAAGTGGGGTTATTGATTCGGCTAGCCGCTAGGGGGTTGAGTGGCGACAGGGACGCTATGAAGCAACGAAGCAACTTCGGTGCCAAAACTACGCATGCCTTAACACCTCGCTAGAAGAAGTCGAAAAGCTCTATTATGTGAGTCATGCTGCCACTCTGCACTTCGTACCTCGTAGCAGACACTTCATTCTCATGCCTTCAAGTACTGTCATCATAATCAGCAGCAACATCAGGCGCAACGGCAGCGGCCAGCACTCTGTTTCACCCCTCTTGACAGTTTTTAAACCCGCATGAAACTCCACAGAATTTTAGAGCTCTCTGTTTATAACTAAAACATGCGGCTGTCAGTCTGGCTTCAGTCCGTCATAATGCAATTTATTCTACGCTTTTTATATTGAATCATACACAGGAAATGTTCGAATATCCGCTCGCAGCATTCTTTTTTTTTTTGCATGACTATCAGGATTTAGTCTGAATTTTCTGCTATGGAACTCACACAATCCTCCTGTATTACTTATTTCTTCATTACTTTACCCGCACTGAAATCACGGTTCATATAAAATGTGTGCAGATATGTATACAAAACTGTTGTCCGTGTTTTCTCAACAAACTGAAAAATTCTTATAACAAAACCAACTGTATGCACTAATTTCTCAAATTTATTTTTGGAATAAAACTCTACAAGTTTCGGACAGTTCCTCTGTCCATCATCAGGAGTTTTTCACTACACACACAACAATAGTATATGTCATACAGGTTTGCTGACAGCTTGCGAGCAGGATCAGGACGGAACTCATTCCGTCCTGATCCTGCTCGCTCCAAAAATGAATTTGAGAAATTAGTGCATCTAGTTGGTTTTATTATAAGAATTTATAGCTATGCACGGTCCCTGAACGTCAAAACCGAACAATATTCTTCCGTGCGATCTATGTTATGTCATTATCTTCCGTGTACTCCAAGTGGCCAATCTGTGAGTGATCCCTACTGCTAAGGCATTTACATATTTACTATCCCATTAAAACTTCAAGCATAGCCCATCGTAACCGCCACTAAATTTCACTACCCTAACACGACTATATGATATGCACAGATTACAAACCACAAAATTCTTAGAACTTAGTACCCTAAACTGGCCACGGATGTCGTGAGCAATTGGCTTAATTCTTTAAAGCACAGTGTACCAACTGCCGTAACATTAGGCAACTCTTAGTCACAGTATAGACCTATTTATTCCGCATGAATTTCGCGATATAAATCGATTTTTTTTAAACAACGTTAACACCGTGGTCTTTAAAAAGAATAAGGGTTTCTTACGTACGTACAATTTGGACGTTTGTCAGTCTTCAAAGGGTCAATGCATTTGTAATTCACGTTTATCCCACCACATGAGAGCTGGTGTCTCGCATACACACACACACACACACACACGCACACACATACACATACACACAGAGACACATACACACACATACGCAAACACATACGCACACGCACACTCATCTTCTTGTTGATTCAGAAAATTCAATCATCTTTTTTTTCTCTCCAAAGCACATTACATTAAGTTATGAAAGAATTACTTGTATCCACCAATTTGTCCTTCTCGTATCGGTCTATATCTCATTACACTGCAATAGATATTAAAAATGTTTGCAGACAATGTAGTAAGCAACATGTCCGCACAGATAAAGTAAACTGGAAGGCGAATGAAAAAGATCGATTTATGTATTCATATCTGTACTGGATAATTAATATACACTCTCGTCGTCCGGATTTCTCATATAGTAAAAGTGCCGAAATAGTTAAACTCCTCGTTTCTGATGTAACACGCCACTAACAAGCCTGTTCTCAACATTTCAGCTACTGTCATATTCCATTTCTTACCTGAACGTACATTTACTCGCAATAGACGTAATAAAAACTGTCAACATCAAATTGGCACCTCAATTTCTCAGTCAACAAAAGTGGGACTATTATCGAAAAGAATTATGGTATAGTTCCACAATCATGAAGTCTGGTGTAATTCTGACCCAATATTTAATTACATTTGTAAGCCTATTATTTAATGACGTCAATTTCTAAACTTTTACAGCATCCGTGATATATACAGTAATTAATATGGAGCACTGGCGGAATGATTCTGACAGAGGGAAACGAAAGTATTAGGGGAGAAACCTATTAAATAGTCAATCTGTCCACCACAAAACCCAACGATGGACCAAAATAGTCCAGATTAAGTACACACAAAGTGCTCAACTATAGGGTATTATATTTAGTAACTTCGGATATGAAAACTGCAGATTGACTGGGACACACACGACACACACAACACACACGACATATCACATAGCCGATGTATTTATTTCGTGCAGTTTGTGCACAGAACTTGAGTGAATCGTAGAAATGGTAAGGATAATGACAGTGTTCACAATCATGGAAACTCCGTCTTATAAGAAGAGTAAAAGAACAGCATACGGTTTGACTTTACCAAGCGAGTACTCGAGTCTGGCTGGTACGCGTCATTAATGCGGACACGGCAACGCGAATTCAGTTTGGTGAAACACGAAATAATCTCTCACTCGGATAGCGCCATCTGCGGGTGACACAACGCAGCAACAGCAATCCATTTTATAAGCTGTGTAAAGTTACAGTAACACGTGTGAATTTCGAAAGCTAGGAAGCTCCATATCTGGCTGCTGGTCCTGCTAATTGCTGGTTAAAGTTGCTCGAGATGAAATCCCAAACAATCATTGTACTTACGAATCGTCAAGTTGTATTGTGTTAACCTAAACTGTGATTTCATTTAAGATCAGGAAGTAATCTTGTCTGTGCATTAGAAACAGAATATGCAGTCTGTTTAATCTTAGTAATTAACCAACTTAATGCACAAATTCTTGTTTTATAATAAGTTTATTATATACATGTACATGTTTCGAGCACTATGTGCTCATCATCAGGTCATAACTGTATCATAAAGCATCTGGTATCATCACACCTGTAGGTGACCGTCCCGTGCACAGGATGATACCAGATGCTGTATAATACAATTTTGACCTGATGATGAGCACATAGTGCTCGAAACATGTACATGTATATAATAAACTTATTATAAAACAAGAATTTGTGCATTAAGTTGGTTAATTACTAAGATTATACTGAGATGCACGGTCAGCGAAACATCAAAACACAGTCTGTTGTTCCAAGTGTTAATGTACTCTTCCGTAGTCCTGCAGGTACATGTCTGTGAGGTTGGACCGAGTAATGCCACTAGCAAGTATGAAATGAAATGCAATGGTCTATGTAGCCTCAAACCACACTGTAAAATGCATACAGGGTAGATATTCAAAAAGTTCCCTTGCTACGACTTCAGAACAAGACAGACGCCTGTTGTCAGCTTCACGCAGCCATTACTATTCCGATCGCGGTACAGAGGCCAGACACCCATTATAAAGAAGTATTGGTGCTCCCAGAGCTGGTGTGAAAGTACGTGTGAAGGAAAAAATTCACTCTCTTGTTGCGAAAATGCAAACACTTTCCAGTCTCTCGACAGTCGCTCTACTGACCGAGCAGCCTCGGCTGCAAAGGGCAACCAAGATCAGTCAGAAAGCGAAGCCCATCTCGGTGCACAAGTTCAACCCCATCTACAAGTACATGATACCTTGCACATAGGGGTGCGCTATGCAGCAGATTACCTGGGCGGTAATTATGTTAATGATGGGTAGCAGGGGTTGCTGGCGGAGTTAACAGGAGAAAAACAGTAAAAGTGACTGCTAATGCAGATAAGCGTCTTGCACGTAATGTTTTTGAAGGGGTGATGCGTTTGTGCACAATCAATAAAACCAAGTGACATCTTATCGATTTCTGATTGCAGTCACTTCTATAACCGTGCGTTAGCTCTTCAAATGTAACAGATTACGTCATTTGGCCTATCCCTATTACGAATCAGTACGCAAAAAATACAACTTTTCTAGTTACTTTATAGGATTCGTATACGGGAGAGGCCCTTAGCTTACATACAACTTACTTACTTACTTACTTACTTATTTACTTACTTACTCCATGGAGCAGAGTCCTTCTTGAGAAGTTAATCGGTTCTCAACTAGTCAAGAAATTCCCCTTATTTTATGGAACCCGAACGTTCATTACCGCATTCACAAGTGCACACCACATGTCCCTATTCTGAGACAAATCGATCCAGTCCGTACCTGCACATCCCACTTCCTGAACATCCATCTTAATATTAACCACCCATCTATGCTTGGGTCTCCAAGAGGTCTCTTTCCCTCAGGTTTCCTCACCAAAACCCTGTATAACTTAGCTCAATACACCTCTATCAGGCACTCCAAATGTCTGCAAATCAAAACTTATTGTCGGAACAAGGAATCATTGTCAACACTTTATACAACACTTTGCAGGGACAATGAACCCACCACAAGAACTTAATTCCATTTAGAACCAGATGTACCAGGGTACGTTTCCTTGTTTTAACATGAAAATGTACCCTGCATAGTCGATTGTTAGTCACACGCCGATAAGCCAAAAAAAAAAGTTTGCATTCGTTTACTTCAATGTGACCAACCCCACAACAAACAGACTAGCCCAGTCAACAAATGTCGTACGTGTGTGCGCGAAACTAACAGCATAAGCACATAATGCATTCCTATGGAGTCTTGTCCTTTAAATATTACATTTAGACAAAATATTTTAGTGTAATGCAAAGTATTTCTTCCAAAGTACTATGTTTTATAAAACACACACACACACACACACATTCCATGCTAAACAGTTAGATTATTTGCCTATTGAAGAATGAACGCGAGTATGTATTTGTATAAGTAAATGCGTGTATCTTTGGCCCAGAGGATTACTTCAACAAGCCGTAACTTCAACCAACATTCTATAGTCCCGAAATCGTGTAATATAAAGGCGTTCTGCATTCGACACCACGACGTCAAATAACAAGACAGGCAATTTACGTATAACGTAATACTGAGGTGCCTTTGTGTAACGACTGTTGCCGTGGAAAAGCAATAAGTATTACATATTCTGAGTGTACGTGTGTAGCCTTAGTTTTCTAGCGTGGAAAGCGCATGCCCCCTATTATATTGTTATCTGTGGTCTGACCGGCTGTAAATATTTTCCCACATTGTCTCCTAAAGGAAAAGAATTTCTAAAAAAAAATTATTGAACATAAAATGTGGGTTTTGATTGTCTTTACAAGTTTGTCTGAATCATTTTTCATTCTAAAAAAAATTCAGTGCGACAAGAAAATTAATTTATCTCAGTATTTAACCAACTTGATGCACAAAATTTGTTTCACAATAAGTTTTATTTCATTCCTCTACATGTTTCGAGCACATGTGCTCGAAACATGTA
>Ga0123354_10004005_pt1 | contig 20655 bp, 13 predicted proteins | sample TergutLab28metaG_2_FD_97872 | JGI IMG/M metagenome (GOLD analysis project Ga0123354, IMG submission 97872) | Labiotermes labralis P4 segment gut microbial communities from Petit-Saut dam, French Guiana - Lab288 P4 | ecosystem: Host-associated > Arthropoda: Insects > Digestive system > Gut ...
AGTAGTACGGTCTATATCTCAATTACTTGACACAAAGTAGCCTACCCCTTCTACCCTGCAGTCAGATGCTCAACAGAGAGGTCAAACAGAATCAGACAAGCTATACCAAGCCGAAAGAAAGTTCTCTCTCGTTCAGAGAGACAATGCAGCACGGAAGTTACGGCCCATATTGCTGGGTCTCACGGAGTCAGACGGACTGCTTCCTCGAAAGGTTTATTTTTATTGCTCAGGGGAAGTAATCAAGTTCTCCAAGGTACGCGACACTTTCAAAGGACGGAGAACGAGAATGGTGTTGAAAAAAATGAAAGAAATAAAACTGGAAGTCCATTTTACTGTTGGAAACGATACTGAGAGATCGGAATATATTGCAAGTAATCTAAAGAAATGACTATGTACTGCACCGCGGGTTCACAACATGGGACCTACAAGGACATTACCTAAATACCGAGGGCAGACGAGCATAGGAAGCAAGGATGGGATTATTCTACAAGAACTGCCACAAGCAGACGGAAAAGTGTTCTACTTCGCACTGCTAACAGTAGATAGCGTCGCGAGTAGACACATGAAATACGAGTACTGATCATTGGCTCATCGATACTGAAGATAAAAAAAACCGAAGTACTGGGAGAAAAACGTGTCCCAGTGCAACATCATCCACCACAATTTCCACACGGGATCGAAAATGAGTCTGTTAGGTTAGAGGCTGACTACGGACTGCCTGGACTAAGGCTCGGTCTATACGTGTTTACATGAACGAACTGGTTACGTACGTAGGCCAGTATCAAAAGAAATTAACGTTACTTACTTTTGCTGCGTGAGACTCACGCAGCATAACACACGACACACAGCCATAGTCGGGCGCATTCTCAGCCGTGTACGACTTACACAATACGACATGCTGCCACAGCACCAAGCAGTACAAAGAAATTAATCAGTGAGTGTTTTTAAAAATGTGACTTTAGCAAGGAACAGTGTAGCTCCCTGAAGATGATCTTACGATCGAAACGTGTTGCAGCGATTTTAGATGTTTTAATGTAAAAAAATTATGTATGCGCATTAGTTGGTGTGCTAAATTAGTTGGTGTGCTAAATTAGTTGGTGTGCTAAATTAGTTGGTGTGCTAAATTAGTTGGTGTGCTAAATTAGTTGGTGTGCTAAATTAAACGCCTCTTTATTACGTGTCAGGTCATACAGAACAGCGACACAGTTCAGCATTAAAGCATTAAGCAGAGGCACTGAACAGAACTCAGTACCTCAATGTCTGCATTCGAGTGTCTGGCCGTAACAATTATCACTTGCTGCACAATGTGCCTACAGGTACAGCAACGAAGGAGACACAGCAACCCACTACTGATGAGAACACGTCAGCTGGTTTTCCACAGGGCATTACACTTGCCCTCACGTGGGAACAGCCACATTTTCACGGGTCTGGGTTTCCTTGAACATTTAGAGACTTTTTATACTAACGGAACATAAGCGCGAAATATAAAGAGGCGAAGTTAATAACCTTAACTTAATACCTCAGAGACGTTTATTGTCTGCTGGACTTAGTAAGCTAGCTGGTACAGTTAACGTTGCCGGTTTTATATCTAGGCTTTATGGCTGAACGTGTAAGTTTATTAAAAAGAATGAAGAAGGGGTTCAAGCACAGTGTCCTGAATTCAACGAACACTCGACTTAAAGCACCTGTCACTTTTCTGAGTGGCTAAAACACAATGTTTGTGATGTTGAGTGCGCTATTACTGTGATATTTCGAATATTTATTGTGTGCCTTTCCGCTCTTGACTGGTTGGATGTTACATGGTTTATTACCTTCAGGTCCTCAGGCATTAATGCACCGAGGGGAGAAAGAAGTGGAAATGAAGTGGGTAAAATGAAACAGATGCCATAATAAACAAGAAGGAAAGGAAGAAAGGCAAGAAGAAGGAAACAAAATGAAGAAAAATGCATTAAACTTAAAAGTAGGGGGTAGGGGTATATATAGAAAGACGGAAAAAGAAAGACAAAATTAGAAAGAAACGAAGAATGAAAGGGTACGAGGAAGCGAGAGGAAGGCATACTCGTATATAATAAGAAATATGAACCAGTGTTAAGAGGGCAGTAACGTGTACACCAAGTCGGTTCAGTACACAAGGTAAATATTTATATTGCCATTACAATATTAGCTTACAGTGGACTCTTGTTGAAGAATAGAAGACCAACTTGATGTCACTTGCTATTTTATTTCACTTCTTATGTGCTCAACATGTTTCGGACATTAATATATCCATCATCAGGAGCTTGCGACTATTCTGTTGAATTACCAGATTGGTCGTTTTGTTCTTCGTTCGATGTGTGTTGGAGATTTGGTGTGGTTGGGTTGGAGTTGTGTCCGTGTTGCAGGCTGAAGCCTGCAACACGGACACAACTCCAACCCAGTCGCATCACATCTCCAACACACAACGAACTATACTTTTATACTACAACTATCACAATGATGCACCGTCCAATAAACGTAGGATTCTAAAAGTACGTTATGGTGAACGAAACACAGACTCATCGGAGTGTACCAGATTGAACGTGCCAAGGGCAACAAACAACGTGGGTTAGAGAGTACAACAGCGTGAGTGGAAATGTAAGAACTCCGGGTGGGTGCGAATAAACTGGGAAATACTGAAATCCATCTACATACCAAATTCCAAATTTAAAAAAAAAGTCAACGCACATTACATTTTATGACTTCACATTGTTATATTCCTTAATTATGCATATGAAGAGACAAAATGGTAACTGCATACAGACGTGACGTAACAACACGAATAGAGTGTCATACTGTGTCATACTGCATTATTATTTCACACCACAACAAATCTATATGTACAAACAATTGTTTTTTTGGCATCTCTGGCTGTGCTGAATTTCCTGCAATTATGTACTAGACGGGACGACACTCATAAAAAAAACATTAATTGAAATGAAATGTGTATTTTAATTTTCTATAACTTTTGTCTGAAATCTTTCCCATTCCAAAATAAAAGTTCAGTGAGATATTATCGTAAACTTATACAGTTTCGCGTGTAAAGTGCCTATTATTTTTAAGCAATTTTAGCCAAACTTGAATTTGCCACCAAAAAGACAGATTTTTAGTACAGTTCCCAATAAAAAATATCACAAAAATCCGCCCAGCAGGACTTGCGTTGTTACATGCGGACCGACAAACACGACTACGCTACTAGCCGCCTTTAGCAACTATGCGAACGCGCTAAAATCCAGCAAAACTAAGTCAATACGTCAAGTGACGTAGTCTATACTTCGCTATCAACTCGCAAACTGAATGGCCTCTTCTGTCGGAAGGCCCTATACGACTTGCTGTCCTTCATTAGCCGTGCAGAGCATGCATATTAATCAGGAACGAAGTCACGTAAATGAACCTCGACACGGTCGACATGATGACTGAAACGTTTGATTGAACTGCTTACACAAATGTACAGGCCCATCACAAATTTACGTCGAATGCCTCGTAATTTAAACAACGCAAACCAAACTCAGAAATGTGAAATATTTTAGGTTGAATGTTGTACTCGTAGGGAAAAACAATTGACCTCAACGGTATAATACAGTGCAGTACATGGCAGTATTAATCTTTTAAAGCCTTCTGGTCACGTGATGCACCAACAGTTTAACATTCAACAACTGTACGCTCTGCCCACACTGTATTTATGTGTTCTGTATTTATCTGAGAACAAACAGCGACTTCTACCACTTACAGCATAAACTGATTGGTTTTTATAACCTATAGATGAAAAGTGTTTAGAGCGCGGTACGGACTGGGTCTCTAAATAAAGCAGTCTACGCTTCGTCTTTAAAGGGTTAATTTTACGAGTATTACAGCATACACGTATGTAATTTTAATTTTCTTTTAGACAAATATGCAATGAGATACACATATAAAATTTCAGTCCCAAAAACTGCAGCTGATGGTACCACATGGTATACATCTCACTGTATCTGGGGGGAGGGGGATCATCATTCATTTGGTTCAAGATAGGGTCCAGTAGCGGGCCTACGAGAACACACATTTTTAGCGATCCCCAAAAGACGCGGAACGTTTTTAGTACCTGAGTGTGAAGTATCAGCCTTCACACGATATCGCAGCACAGTTACCTGAGGATAATCGCTACCCAGTAAACTTTCAGCTACACTTCACCGATGCATTTTCGTTCCGCATTCTACTTCTTCTACCTCTTGATCAGCATGTGTATCGACAGTACTGGCACCCACAACAGTGCTCGTATTCTCCGCAGTAACGTAAAACGTGCAGGCTAGGAACACATGTGCGAAAGTGTAGGCACACCTCCATTCAATCTTCGGCACTAGATGCAGAAGAAGTCCGCTTCATATCTCGGCCGTTTTACGCTTGGACAAAGAGAAGCAACCTGAGTGGGCTCCAGGGCCGGTATGGACACCTGCCACAGAACGAACTACCATTCCGCGGTTAAGTAGCCTAGTCACTATTCCGGATCCTGTTCGCTATGAAGCTTACAACAAATACATTTCGTTCGCTGTTGTTTACGCCGCTGTGCTGAACAGTGTCTGTCGCTTCCCTCTGATATTCGCTTTCTGCGCAAAAATGTTACCGTCATTTACTGTGCACCTTGTGCTACGAATGTAAGAGGGATCGCTTGTGAAAGTGAGAGACTCCCCTCCGTTCGTCCTCAAAAAAGATGGGTAACAGTGTGGGGTATCCTCGACTGTAGCTTGATTTACCCTTCACATCCACCCTAATGCACCTTATAAGACGTCATATAAATCCATAAATATATACAAGTACAGCATCGTAAAGTCACGTGCAACTTGTTTAAGCCAGCTGTCACAGCAGGGTTGGTGATGATTCGAGTGTTTGGGCTGTTACACAGTTTCAACTAGCAAACAGTAAGACGTTTCTAAGAAGCGTAGTGCTTTCGAAACGTTGGTAACTATTTACCGGTCGATATGCTGAAATATCCTGTAACACTTTATCTTAACTTTTTCTTCCTCTTACGACAAAGGGCTGTGAGATAATAACCTTGATACTGTGCCGTCAGAATCACATTCGGTACACGCTGCATACTGCAGCTGTATTGTGATCCTGTTTACAGTTTATTGGCAGTCAGCAGATTATAATGTACGCCCGGTAACATTAGAATTAACTCCATCAGTGAGCAGGTTAATTAATTTATGACCACCTCGGACATTGAACGTATTACAGGTCAAAAACCAATAATGCATATGGGTCGCACCGTAATTAAAAACAAATATCATTTCAGTGTCACTCTGTAGACCACGAGAGTCATCTACTAAAGCTCCATTTGTGTGACAACTATCGATTTAATAAAATTTGATGTTCTGAGGCGCATAACAATTTGTTCTCATTTGGCAGTCCTACATTCTTCTTAGTTGTCTGTTGAGACCCTACTACAAATGTTAAAAACTCGTACTAATTAACAAGGCAGTATCTTGTCCCCCTTGGAAAAGAGGCACTTCTCGATGTGGGAAAGCAAGACAGCCAAGGTCTGCCTCCCTTGCCCAAGTTCTGCGGCTCAGGCCCGCCGATTCGTGCGACTCACGGTTCTGAAACTATGAAATGGTGCGACCCTGTGTATACGGTGGGCTGGAGGGATGGGGGCACAAGGCGGCGCATTTGGCCGAATAATTGAAATACAAGCCGGGAGGTCGCGGGTTCGATTCCCGATGGTACCATTGGAACTTTAAATTGACATCATCCTTCCGGCCGCACTGTGGCCCTGAGGATGACTCAACCTCTAACGGAAAGGAGTACCATGAATATTTCCTGGGCAGTAAGGGTGACCGGTGCTTAGGGTTGACAACCTTACCAACTTCATGTGCTGCTTGTCTTGAAATCTGGGAGCCTCTACCTCCTGGAACCCTCACAGACTGTAGGGGGATTATTTTACATTTTCACCTACGTATTGTTGGCAGCACGTACACACGTCTCTATCGGGGTTACAATCTGCCGTATCAGCGTTACATCCACCCAACAATGCAGGCCCATCAGACTGTGTGATTCCGGACGGCCTTTGAGATGAAAAAGATAACCAGCCAGCACTAATTTTTTATTCCTTTTGGATTCACTGCAAAAAAAGCATATATTTAAAGTAGAATGGGGACAGCCGACCGTCCATCATCGAAATTTGTACCATTTTTTTGGAGGTTTTATTCGATGTCCGAATACACGCCTAACCAACTGTGAAGTTTTGATGTTTTGCTGTGAAGTGTCACACGAGGGAGCGACTGCCGTTTAAGAACTTCAGTTCAAAATCCTCTTCACGGATAAGCAGCTACAGAAACGCCACAAACTCCATGTAACAGGCGGTTAGCTGCTGAACAATTCCGCACACTTTATGGATCCAGAAGACCCATCACCGCGTCAAAAAATGCCCGCAAACCCGTCCCTATTCTGAGCTATTTCAATATAGCTCATATCTTTTTCCATTCCATTACAAATCCACAACGTTCCAACCACCTTACTTACAAATCAATTTTAATATTATCCTCCCACCTACACTCACGTCTCTTACGTTCCATTCTTTTCAAGTACCTGAACCAGCTTGCTACATGAGTTTAAAATAAGCCAGGCGTGCTTCATGAAGCACTTTTTTTTTTTTGCAAGCTTCCCATTAATCTCCGCACAGAAGCAACACCTACGCATCGGCGGGGTTTCAATTGCAACTCAACACTAATATTACGGCTGCGCAGTGAATGCAGTTTCACCCAGTAACAAATTCCGAAACACTATCACATCGCCACATCCTTGATACTTTTTCGTGTCCACAATTCAAGAGACCTGTCGACCAATACAGTGTGTCAGTTTCTTGTACATTTGCCCATATACAGGTGAAGCTATTTGCAACCGAACAGATTTCACTGCTCTACCGCGCTATATTACACGAAATATACAAATCGCCAAGTTACACGTTCTGTAACAGACCACAGTAAATCCCTAGCATCGTCTGAACACTTTATGAAGAACGCTTATAAATAAGCCGAAAGTCGAATTCTGGACAACAAATTCCTCGTATGTCGTGGTAATCAAAAGTCCATTATAGTGTACAGAACAGCCCGCCACCGGACCATATCCTAAGCCACATGAAGCCAATCCAAGTCCTCACGTCTTGTTTTCTTAAAGCCAATTTTTAAACCAAAACCCCCCCCCCCCCCCCCCATAGCTAGGCCTCCAGAAACTTCCCCGTGCACTTTGTTTTCGAACAGCTGTAATTTAGCCATTAAGCTTCCAGATGTAGAGCTCAGGAGGCCTGGGTCCGAGACAAGCAGGAGGACAAGATGTTTCACGCACAGTCATTTTTTGTCAAGAACTCAGACTATGCAGGCGCAGAGGAGATCCACATTGCGTGCAGGCAAGAACTTTTAATATTAATACAAGAACAGCATGCTGATATCGGACTGAGAATTTGCAACTTTGTTTATGCATCTTCCACACACACGGAAAGCACCACAGTGCACACAAGTAGCACGCTCCGTCCCTAAGACGTGTGAACACGGCTTACAGGGTTCTGACACTGGACTAACCACTGACCGATATTCGACGCCAAAAACGTAGGGCATGTCGGCTCGTGACTATTGTATTTTGATAGTCATACGTTATGAGTTAAGGGCCGGGTGGCTCAGTCGGTATAGCGACTGAGCTACGGGCTGAACGGTCCGGGCTCGAATCCCGGTGGGGACATGATTTTCCGCCCGTCCAGACCGGCCCTGGCCCCCCCCCCCAGCCTCCTGTACAATGGGTACCGGGTCTTTCCGGAGGTAAAGTGCGGCCGGGGCGTGCTGCTGACCACTCACCCCCTTCTAGTGCCGCGGTCATGGAACAGTAGAGCTATACCTCTACCCACCCTCTGAGCCACACCGGGCCTGAAACGGGATCATTTTACCTTTTTACGTTATGAGTTAATTCTTACATATTAGTATTAATAATCCATATATTTGTAGCCCTTGTGTTACGCGTTTTTGCTGTAACACCCTGTGTCAATATACAACACTTCTTACTTTATGCCCTTTCGCTGGCTGGGCTCTATTATGTTAACCCCAAACCTATTCCATAATTTCTTATGGGAATGTCATTTTTTAATTACGTCATTTTATTTTATGTCCATTTTTCAGGAACACAAACAGGAAGTAAAATAAGGACTTGGTGTAATAAGCACAAGTACAACAGTTCGATATAAAATCTGAAAGAAAAATTTGCCCCCGTCGAAAATCGAACCCCAGTCGTACATCCTGTAGGCAGTAATTTTCCACAACGAATGAAGTATCTCGAAATTATTGCAGTTGTTTGGATAATGAAACCGCGAGACGGCGAGCAAGCGGTTAGCCACAAGGGGCCTACACAACTGGCGGACCATTCTGTGTTTGGTACGATATAAAAGGTATTGTTAGATAATGGTGAGTTCTTCCATGTTCAGATTCCTCAGCGTACGTTCCTGGAGCTGGAAACAGCAACAGCAGCAATAACGTGACTACCTCAAATGACGCAGATAGTATGATTGCACTGTGTGCGTTTCAGGAACACATGACATGTGAGGGCTGCCATACAGTGTCCCGCATATACCGCCAAATTACACAACCGACGCAATTTCTTGCAGGTGAGGAAAGGGTCAAGTGTTTCCTGAAATGTGCGTATAGCCAGTGGAAGTAGCACAGTGGAGAATCTAGCTAATGGCAACTACAGCAGACTAGAGACAACAAGGCCTAATACAACACACAGTTTCGAGAAATGCACGCTTCTGGGCTATTACGCAGCGAGTAGTGGTAATTCCTTACCTTAAGAAATTACCACTACTCCCTGCGTAATATCCCAGAAGAGCGCAGTTCTCATCTACTTACCGGCGGAAGCCTGAAATCACAAACACAAAGGTTCATACGAACACGCCGCTAACGACACTAAACTCTTGGCAGGAATCGCTTTATTATTATTATCATCATCATCATTATCATAATTTATTAACAGTAAAAAGTATAAATATCTTACGTTCCCACATCCACATAAACGGTTCTATCCTACGCTACAAAAGCAGCTCTCACAGATCCCCGTAACAGTAGGTCTTCAATCTTTGTAAATAACCAACTTGACGCCCAATTCTTTTTCCTTATATTTGTTTAATCCAATTCTCTACATGTTTCGAGCAACCCAGTGCTCATCATCAAGAGAGGCAATTGTATCAAAACGACCTCTGGTATATGTCACTCTGTGTAGGTGACCGTGTGTATGCAGGTTTAGATGTAATAAGATGCACGGTCAACAAAACATAAAGACGTCGGTCTTCAGTTAGCCACTGTCGATACTATTTCATACATCTGGTTACCCACACCGAGTCTAGTAAGGGACGTGACGTGTCCGTTTGTTGTACGGACTGCGCTGGCGTGCCGGTTACACCATTACACACTTTGTACTAAGAACGTAAAAGCCGGTGATTCATTAGAGACGGAGCCGTAAGTTACATTCCCTAATGTTCAAGGTTTCTTGGGGGCTAGCCCAGGCCATCACTATAAATCTAACAGCAAAAGTACGGGACGATCATGTAGCCGGTCCAGTAGGAAGCCTACTACTCAAATGAAACAGGTAATTTAGATTTGTAACGATCCGTTGCTGGGAAATGAAAAACGCTGATCTAGAAATGCAGCCTTTCTGGCGTCTTAGAGGGTTTTCATTCGGATTTTGTAGGGTGTAAGCAATAAAAAGGAAACAAACTCTGCCCCCCGTCTTTGAATCGGTCTTCTACTACTTTGCTTAATTCAGCATCGCGTCAGGAAGGCAAATGAAGAAGTGGAAATAACAAAAACATAAAATCAAATCCGAATGTCCATCCATCCATGCATCCACCCAACCGTCACAGGGACAGCATTAGCGGCAACAACGCTGTAAAAAGTGAAGCTTGTGTGTAGATATTACACTCCTGTGTGCAAGCTTGGTGCAAACTGTGTCGTGTAGGCAAGGCGACATCTTGCACTTAGGTTTATTAATTTCAGCAACACCTTCCACGCAAGAACAGACATGACACAGTAGGTGCGGAAAGAAAATCTACAATCTGGCACGTACAGACGAACATAACTTTAGAAAGAAAAAGGGTGCCAGAACTTTGAAAACGTACATACAATTCGCAGTTGCAGAAATTTTACACGTAGGCCTAAAGAAACTGAGTAATAACAAAAATATTAATAAGCTAAGCACGACATGCAGAACGACACACTTTTGAGCGTCCGTATAACCACAGCAGCCAAGAACATTGGCAACATTCGCAAACAAGGCAGTAAAGTAAAAACAGTAAACACAGTGTAACACCGGTAACCTCGGTAACAAAGGGATTAAAGCTACTACAGTCAACACAGTAACACCGGTAACCTTGGTAACCAAGGTAGCAAAAACAGTAGCCAAGGTAACACTGCTAACCTTTGTAACAAAGGTGGTAAAGTAACCACGGTAAACATAGCAACACTGGCAACCTTGGCAACGAAGGTAGTAACCACAAACACTGGCAACCTTGGTAACGAAGGTAACCACGGTAACGTTAGTGACCAAAGCAGTCACAAATGCAAGTCCGTCTTCATGTAAAGCGCCTCTTCTGTTTGTTGCAGTTTGGCCAAAACTGGAACGTGACGACGATCAAACAATCCCCAATACCAATCTCAAGTAAATCGATCCGATGGAAGTCAAGTTGTTTCATGCGGAAAACTGGGAGGAGGAACAGACATGACGAAGCTAATAGTAGATTTTCCCAGTTGCTTTGGAAACGCGGCTAAAAATCAGGCAGTCTGAAATAAATGTTTAAGAACTGAAATGGAATAAATGAAAACCAAACAGCTAACTAAAGAATATGAACATGTACATTCAGTAAGTGAAAGAACAGATCGTCACACACAAAAATGGTCAACTGACTTGAACAGAACTGGCAATGACAGACTCACGAAAACTGCAGTGCCTTAGCAACAAAGACAGACAGAAATTGCAGCGTAAGACGCATTTTGAAATATAGTTATGACGTCGGTACCGTTCGCGACATACTGAAACCATACAGAACAGTCAAATTCAACTCACGCGATCACTTCTCCTCCAGTGCTCATAGCTTGTCTGCAACGAACCGGTTCTCAGACATTTTGAAAATAGTGCCAAATTACAAAACGTGCCGATGTTCCCACGCTGCAGCACGACACGGGGATTGTTCGTGACCAGGTTATCTGCACTGGTGCTGACTCAGGCGATGGTGGCTTTGTTAGCCTGGACGTGCAGCACCTACAGATGATGGATGACATCCCCCGTCTACGTAACACATGAATATTCACAGAGTATTCCGAAGACAAGTCATTGCATACGTCAGCAAACAGAGACACCGCTTCGTTAGTTGGGTTTGTTTTCGCCATCCAGTCGCGCTCAAGACAACTGCTGAAATCAGAACGGAGACGATGTGCTGGATAAGGCAAGTCAATACGTACGGGCGCACGTTATCAGATTCGCGGAACGGGCGGACAACGATTTGCACTTTTAGGGGCCCCATACACTCTAAGTTAAACTGTGCAGTTTAACTGTGTAAAAAACTGCACGAAAAACTGAACTGAATGTTGTTCTCTTTCACAGCACAGGTTTCCCATCTGGTTTGTCAGTTACGTGTGTCTTCTTGTGCGTGTGACTATGGTGGATAAAAACAAGGCTGTCGTTTGCTGTTTGCTAGCCATATCGGCCATAATGTTACCGGAAAAGAAAGCTTAAAATTTGGAGTAAGAAGTGGTATTTGAAAAGGAATATATCATGCGATGTTCATCTGCTGAATGAACTGCTAGAAACGGAGTGCCTTGAGATGACACCAACTGCGCAGTTCTCTATGTGAAAGACTACTAGAAAAGACAGTTCTGAGGCCTGCGCTATTGCCTGTCAAAACTGGGCAGTTTACTCAGTTTTTCCGTTAGGTATGACGTCACACAGTAAAATCTCTCCGTTTAACTGACAGTGTAGAGGGCGCTTAAAGGGCAAAATCAGTTTGCGTAACTGTATCCCTCCGCTCAGCAGCAGAGTCGGAAATGGCCAACCAGCTACCAGAATTTGGTGCAGCCATTGTACATAGCCTTCACATTCCTCTTTCGAATAAGATATTGGCATACCGCTGCTTTCGAGCTTCGTTTTAGAATGGCACATCAGGAAAAATAAAGTCGTAATGTAAAGAATGTCAAAACAGGAAACAAAGCCGACGAAAATGAAAGGAATTATTACTCTCTAACAGACATGCCAATTTGAATAAACACCGTATTTTATTAATTCATCTGCAAGAGTTATGATTAATGTTGTTTCGGAACTGAAAATAACATAGCAGCAGGTATATGGAATGTGACATAAAATAAACATGGGCTAAATCTTATAGGGCTAAATACCTTGCAAGGTGTCTGTCAACAAAGATAAATAAGGCGATCTCACAGACAGCCCATCACTTTGTACAAAAGTTCACTAAAGCAACAAATTAACTTTTATTCATCACTAACTTAAACTATTTGAATTGCATTTGCTGAGGTGAAAGCCAACTATGTATTACGTTCGCAATTATATACAGCATTTCATATTTAGAAGCATTTTCTGGCAACCAGAGGCCCAGGATGTTACCTCTGCACCAAGCTGCTCCGTTTACATATTGGCAGGCCTAATATTGTGAGCCGTCCGCCCTGCAGGGCCTGGTTCGAGGCTTCATTTCCTCCCCTTTATCTTTCCTTAAAAGGCTATCGTCTGTTGATTAGCCATCATGGAGAAGTGAAGGGCATGGGCGTAGATTCCCAAGATTTCCTCTGCGCAAACGCTTTTGTCTCAATCACTCCTGTTTTAACTCTTCTTTTGATCTTTTCGTCTTGGGTTCAACTCTCCGACTCTACTTCTGCCCGGGGCAGGAACGAGGAGCTTCTTCTTCAGCTGTTTGTTTCAAGAGAGACCTACGCAGACGTCGGGGCATGTCCGGAAGGTAAAAGTTTAGTGTTGGTCTTTGTATTTTTGAAATTGCGTTTTCGTTTCTTTTGAACATGTCCCCCGACGTCTGCCTAGCGTCGCCTCGAATAGGGGCTGATATGGGTGTACCTTCCCGTGAGTAATATGTATCATTTTGTACAAGAGTCAAACACCTATGTTTAGTTACTACATTACTTTCTGTTTGTATTCTGGTTACGCACGGCAGTAGTGGTGTTTGAATTACTGTAATACGTATGTTGTATCGGCTATGTTTTCATGTTATGATATTGTAAGTTTACGAAGGGCCGATATTTGAATCATTGCCTTGAACCGGCCGTTGTGTACTGGAAGACGTACGACGTAAACTTACGTAAGCCGATGGGCTCGATCACTGTATTACGTAAAACACGATCGGCCGAGTGCGTGTTAGTAAGAGCATGTTTTTTCTGTTCTATATTTACACTATTGTTGCACTTGTTTTCCATTATGCCTTGTTAAGTTTATCAATACAATTGTTATTACTGTGTTAAATTGTATTGTGTTCTTGTTGAACTAATCATTCTCCACAAGACCCGATTATTCGAGTTTCAGCGGCTCAAATGACCGAGGGCAGAATCGTGCGGGCCCCCTGATCGACACCTAGTGGCGCTGCCCTTGTGGCTAGATACCTGGGGGTTCAATCGATAATATACACTTCGATATGTTTGTTGAAATCCAGTTCGAGTTGAACGACAACATATGTAGGTCTACATAAGAGTCTGTTTCCTGTTCCGTTTGTGCAAATATGGCCATACTATTACCGGTAATCCTGTTGTTTTTACATTCCACATGCGCTATATTTCTACTGTTAAGGTCTTTAGAATCCTTTCAGCATCTTCCTTTATCACATTTCCATCTCCTGATATTGCAATGTCAGTTAACATGCATGCTCCTTTTTCATTTTCAGGGATTATGATGGCCGGTTTTTGTCAGTTTTCATTTGCTGGTTCCACCAAATGGTTACCTTACCTTCTGAATTCTTTCTACTCATTTTGGTACATGCTCATACCAGTGTTCTTTGTCTAATTTTACCCCTGTTTCTTTGCAGGTGGAAAAGTGTAGTTGACTGAACACACACTATCCCACTATCCTCATGCAGTGCTTTTTTGTAAGTACTGCGCAAGCTGATATAATGCGATCTATTGTCTTGTCAAATTGTTGGACACAGTCTGCATTTGATGTTTGTGTTTTAAATATTTCTGATTATGGTATTTGGTTTGTAACGCCTGCCCTTGTGTTAGTATTATTGCCGCCGCCGCCACCACCACCAACACTACCACCGCCGCCGCCGCCGCCGCCAACACCACCACCACCACCACCACTGGTGATATTACGTTCACGAAGATAAGGGTAGACTAAATTCGTGGATCCTTCTTACCTTCAGTAGGTATCATGTCCCCAACCACAACATTAAAATATACAAACCTCCACTTGCATTTACTATTTTGTACCTGTATGCACATTGGTCGCTCACACGAAGAAATGAGTAGAGATTGGGGGTATCTGTGAAAAGGGTGTTAGAGAACACATCGATCTAAGAATCGGGAAATTACAAAGTACAGTAAAATTACATAATGAAGAATTTGTAAGTTACGAGTATACTATTCACGCAGTACGATATGGTTACGATACCAGGGAAGATGGTGTGGACTCCTCGAGTGGGCATGTAATATGCAGAATGATATAAGAAATGGATACAAAACATCAGTCGGAAAGGAAAGAGATCTTCGACACAGCCACGCGTAGAAACGTGGATAACATTAAAAAGTATGCGTGGAAAGTAGCGTAGAAATGTGGACTGTTTTCGGTAGACCCGGTAGCCCCACAGAAGTCGGTGCGGGGTTCCTAAGCACACAGAAATCGGTCGTCGGTTACCATCAAAGGCGGGGAAATTTCTTAACTAGCTGAGCGAATATAAACTTCCCAAGAATCAATCCACTCTGCGGACTCTATGGTAACTAAAGCAGCTGAAAAGTACCGCAAGAGAAATGTTCAGAGCAGAGGAAAGCCTGGCGTATCTGGAAAGTAATTCCATGTTCCGTTCACAAAGCAAACGTCATACTTCGCATTCAAACGATGTCGTTGGCAATACATGGTGTGAGGGAATGGACGTCACTGCATAACGTATACCCATATCCACCCATGTATGGCGCATTGCCAACCGCTTGCCAATAAACATCCTTTAATCTATGCGCACGTTTTGTCTTAGCCACGGGTATCCCTAATGACCACCGCAATTCAGGAAGACAGCGTACCTAACACCCATAGTATATATAAAGATGAAATATACTGAAGCCCTAAAACATTCGAAGACACCACAGAAAATTAGCAAATGCAGAAACAGACAGCGGATAAATACTAAATCGAATGAACAAAGAGCTGTATGTTGCTGTTTCAGAATCATCTCCACTTCACAGTGGAAACGATTTTAATTCGAAAAACTCAGTCGTCTGTAGGACTGTCATTGCAGCAACTTAGAACACGGCAACATCTCCAATGAGGACGTACTAACGTCTGCAGCAGGGATGTGCAAAATACTGTTCTCAGCGAGATTCAGACTTTAGGCCTTACGGTACGATCTGGCCCTACACAGTTATGGGTTGATCTTACACTGTGCTACGTTGTTCTCTCTTTCTCTAAGAGAGAGAAAAATGTAACACAAAAGTACTCGAAAATAAACAAATAAAAAGGGAAATTTTCAGTCTTCGGGAGCAATTGTGTGGATCAGCAATTACTTACAATTTCACTTCACTAGCCTATAGTACCACACGGACGTAAGAGGGTCTCGTGTAGCGAAAATCAGATCCGGTTTGAAGTGTCTTAACTCCTTCAGAACGCCGAATTTGTGGGGGAAAAAACAAAAGGACATCGGGTTGAGATATAGTTTGGCGGCTCCGTATCGACTAAAGCGTTTACGGAGTCTACATATACGAATGAAGCGGTCGTGGCCTATTTCAATGTACCACTCCGGCATTCGTCGTGATGGACTACGGCAAAATACCGACAATCCCATAGCACAGTCGGTACAACAGCTCAGATCCAAAACAGGTACCATCCGCATACGTCAGAAGTGTCACCATCAGCTTGACAGACCTGACGAAATCTCACACAAATTAGTTACAAACACATCGCACTGTTTGACATCTGGCATATTACGAATAACGTTCTTTAACCGGCTCGAAAGCATCAAAATTCAGCAGATTTTATGCTAGCTGAATATTTCATGGAACAGACAAAACGTCACAGAATCACACAGCGAACCGAGCGGTGGATGCGACACTGGAATAAGATCAGACGAGATACACCGAGCACCTCTGTAAAAGGAATTGGAGTAAATGAAAAAAAATTCCCCGAAGTTGGGTCGTCCAGCAGTAGGTTCATCAAGAAAGCTGCAACATCTGACAACAACCCAGAGTTCAGCTCCACCCGCTAAGTGTCAGTGTCACAAAAATCCCGCCCTCAGCCTAAAACTCACTGAAGGGAAGAAGAAACGGAATGCCCATGGTGAAGTATCGGAAGTCATAATGACTTCTTCCTACAACGACGTATATGACAACGTCGCATCCACATCCGGAAAAAAACCTGCAACTGAAGCACCGAGTCAAATTCTTGCAAACACAAGTTCCACAGCGATGAAGAAAACACGTCGTCTATGACCGAGAGATACAAAGATGACGATGATGATGATGATGATGATGCACTCTGCTTTTATTGTGAAGAACGACAGACAGGAAGGCGGATGATAATGTCGCGTGCATTCCGTAGGATGCCAGCAGTGGATTTACGAAGAGTACAGACAGGGAAGCAGGGTAAGACAGCGCTTTGCTTGATTCATGTCGCTAGTTACACGCATAATGTCTATGTTTCTGAAAGCTACTTTTTTAATGTGAAAAGTTTGGTTGTCTCAGTTACAACTGGAAGAAAAGTAAAATGTTAGCTAATCAGCAACAGCTATTTGTTTCGTTCTTTTCTGTTTCTAGCGATAGTTTACGTTCGCCTGACATCATGCAATGTAAAGCAAAGACAAATTCATGCATATGAAACTTGCAATGGTTCAAACGACTCTTCAAAGAAGTATAACGAAATTCTTTTTAATTTTCTCCTCAATTCATGTTTCATTTTGTAATTACGTTCCATCCCGTGGAGATCCTCTGCTGCGTATAGCAGTCATACTTTAATGAGTATGAAAGTTGTAATGTTTCAGATAATATAATATTTAACGAAGTACAAGCACATATTGTTTAGTCACAAAATTTCTCTTCATTTTGTTGCAATATTTTACTTGGTAAGTAAATTATGTTGCAAAAGGTTTATCAGCACGTGTCTAAAACTTTTACAAATAACGGGAGTTCACTGTGTGTGAGTGTGTGTGTGAGTGTGTGAGTGTGTGGAACGTCAGGTTATACAAGAACTAAATGACCAAGAACGCTGCTGCGTAAATAGAACTTTATTTGTATATCTATTGCACGTACGTTATTAAAGTCTGACTTTCAGCTTATATCCCCTGCACGTGTACTTAACGTTAACTGCTAACAGCACCCCTCGCCCCCTTTAATAAAAAGCCTGCCATATTTATAAATCTGTTAAGGAGCCGCACTTGCTGCTGTTTCCATTACAGGTACCAAATTTGTTGTTACGTCAGATAGCACAAATTACACACTAACATACTCCGAAACACAGGCTCTTTCTCGCCACACTCTCAGATCCAACTGCCCAACTGTCCTAAACGTTTAATTCAGAAGTTCGTTCAGAAAAGGGACAATGTGACAATACAAGGGAAGCGGGCGGCGTGGAAACGAACTCAGTCGAGCTTGCTAATTCGCATTTCCGTTTAATTCTGTTAAAAACTTCAGAGTAAACACATTTATCAGCTGACAAACGAAGGAAAAACTGCACTTGGTCCACACTGTAACCATTTACATGCGAGTTGTGGAATGTCTGCCGAGTAGCTAAATGGACTAATACCATGTATCACGGTGAGTAAAGCTGACAATCGCTAACCTAATCAAGAAACGACCCGCCTTTCACAGAACCCGAGAAATTACTCGCGTCTTCACAAGAATCCGCCAGTGTATCCTATCCTGCAACATTTGAATCCATGTCTCGTTAAAGTTTAAAGTATGCCTCCGCCGACTCCCATGACGCTCTTCTTTCTAACCAGTTCAACATCAGTGACTGACTCCTTGAACCGCTTGAGGTCCCTCAGCCGACGAAGCCCCTAGTAGACTCTGGAACCTGTCACTAGACCCTATATAAAGGGAGCGTAATATAATCCATACCTAGCACCCCACTGCGTCGTCATTTTACATCGCCTTGCCATTTACGTGCAGGGCTCCCATGGGGATCCGTCTTCCTTTTATGGGAGCAGTGAAGAGGACGTCTGATAACACAGTGCTGAGAATTATTTATGGACCCAGAAGAGACAAAGTGGAAGATGAAGTTTCACAGGAAGAGCTCAAAACATCATCAGGGTTACGAAATCAACGACGATGAGAGGGGAAAGACACGTAACACGCATACAGGGGAAAAGTGCGCACAGGATTTTAGCCCGAAGACGTGACGGGAGGAAAATTAGGGAAACAGAGGCGTTGAGTAGACTGGATTTATAATAGGGCACAGTGAGTGGACTTTCCGTAGACGATGATCAACCTGTAAGATTCAAGGATCGTACGTCGGTCCCCATGAAGAACAGTCTTCTGTGATGCGATGAAGTGTATCCTGGTACAAATCTACAGGCATCTCGGTGGAACGTGGTACTACCACCCAGTACGTTCTTCCGTGGCGCCACCAACTTCGTAACAGAAGACACGCGGTCACATCCCAGAAGACAGTCTCCGTCAGTATAAACCCTCCGATACCACAAAATCGGCATTTAAACATTTGCTTCTCTGGCGTTCGAACACTACTAGGGACTGGCCAGAATGGTTTATTGCGTCGAAGGCGGGTGCAAAAGTTAGGTCTGAGCAACTTCCAGGTCTTCACAAGCTCTTCACAGCAACGTGTGAACAGAGGCCGAAAGGTGGGGACTGTCTTGGCCGTCAACTTCTTCGTGAAAGAGGATTAGACAGAGGATGTTCTACCACATTAGTATCATTCCACCATTGCTCTACGCTCGTATTCCAGCTGTGAAAAGTGACTGTGTCATACCAGTAATAAACAGTGCCTTTAATAAAGCACTTATTTCCCTTGCTCCAGCCGCCAGTCCCTGAATAAACAACGTCCGACGCAACCAGGCCTACCAACACAAATACAGAGGTCCGTTGTTCAATAGCGTAAGCACTGTGCCGTTTATAACACTTCAAGTTTACCCTGCAAACCCCTACTTTAGTAACTGAAGAATAAAATCCAACTAGATGCCACGTATTACTTTATTATGCTTATGTTAAGCTCAAAATCTTTCGGGCACCATTATGCCCATCATCGGGAGCTCACGACAATAGCGTTGGTTACCACATAGGCTGTCTGGTTCTGTAAAGATGTATGAACCAGCGTTAGTGTAAGTTTTGGTACTAGTGGTGTGCATTGGGTGCGAAATTTTTTGTAGTTTTTTTTGTCGAGTGATCATAGTTGGTAGAAAGTGTGCTTTAATTTTTAACAGTTAAAGTGATAAGAAACTTATTTTCAATCTTTGCTGATTTTCATGTGTGTGGTCGCAGCAGTGTAGGTGAGTGTTCTTGCGTGTGTACACTCGCCTACACTGCTGCGACCACACACATGAAAATCATAACTGTTAAAAATTAAGGCACACTTTCTACGAACTATGATCACTCGACAAAAAAACTACAAAAAATTTCGCACCCAATACACACCACAAGCACCAAAACTTACACTAACGCTGCTTCATACATCTTTACAGAACCAGACAGCCTATGTGGTAACCGACGCTATCGTCGTGAGCTCCTGATGATGGACATAATGGTGCCCGAAACATGTTGAGCCTAACATAAGCATAATAAAGTAATAAATGGCATCTAGTTGGATTTTATTCTTCAGTTATCAAGATGATGCACGGCCCAATACACATCAAACCCCTACTTTAGTGTCTGAACTATGATATTGCAACAAAGCGTCGATTTCGATCCCCAATATGGATGCGCACAGACAAGAAACACTAAAGCCAAATGAGATGCTGGAGTAGCCCTGGAAAACGGAACACAAATACTATGGGTATGAAGGGGAACTGCAGCACACGAACATGAACAAGAGATTTGTGAGAAAGGTACGGCTGGCGGATGCAAGCCATCACTCTAAGTAATTGGGCAGAGCTGTGCCCCTCTTCTGAACACCGTCTTCTATATACATCAGCGTCTTAGTCGCAAGACCGACATTTAACGGGACTATCGGACTCGCTGTAAACGGCCCATTTACATAGTCATATTAATGAAGCAAGAACACACAACGCAGTACAAAGTAGGCCTGAAGGTGTCCGTGTGCTGAAACACCGATAGCTTAGGACCTATCGAAATACAAGACTAAAGTTACATGCACTCTGAACTGTAATAACAGAGGAAGTTAATATACTAGCTTCAAGTCGTGGTTGCATTACTCCCCGGGGGGGGGGGGGGAGATCTCTGTGCCCCAGACAAAAAAAAAAAAGAAAAAAAAAAAAAACACAGAAACAAAAAAAACAAAAAAATATGGGTTTCC
>Ga0123354_10004007_pt1 | contig 20650 bp, 14 predicted proteins | sample TergutLab28metaG_2_FD_97872 | JGI IMG/M metagenome (GOLD analysis project Ga0123354, IMG submission 97872) | Labiotermes labralis P4 segment gut microbial communities from Petit-Saut dam, French Guiana - Lab288 P4 | ecosystem: Host-associated > Arthropoda: Insects > Digestive system > Gut ...
ATCATATCATATCATATCATATCATATCATATCATATCATATCATATCATATCATATCATATCATATCATATCATATCATATCATATCATATCATATCATATCATATCGTATCGTATCGTATCATATCATATCATATATCATATCATACATATCATAGCATATCGTATCGTATAATATATCATATCATATATCATAACATATCATATATCATATCATACCATAACATATCTTATCATATCATATCGTATCGTAACATAATATATCACATCATATATCATACTATATCTTATCATATCATATCGTATCGTACATATCATATAAAAATGTATTTACTTAACTGCAGCTGCCCGATAAATGTGGACAGGACAGAACGAAACTAAAGCATCTAGAAAATGTTGGCACTTTGTCGGATGTGTGGTGTGGTGTGTGTGTGTGTGTGTGTGTGGACAGTAGCGTCACTGCTGTTGCTGTTCTGCTGCTGTTTGGCCGCTGTCAGTTTATTGTGGACGCAGCATAACAGAGCAGACTTGGACCCGATCGGCGTTCCCTGCACATTGACACTGACCCTTTCTAATGTGCTCAGTTGATACAATGTCACTGTGTAGTGGCAACGCTTCTGATATTTATTTAAAAAATATTCTGTTAAGTTCCGATTACGTTAGCAGGTAGTGACTGTCACACTGTTGTCTCTCAGTTCCTGACATTTTGTATTGCAATATGTACATACCCCTTCATATGCTGAAGGGGTTACAACAGCTCAGAGACTACTGACAGTCATTAGTGTACGATGTTGGTGTAGTTTACTGGTTTGTGTGCCAGTGTCCTACCTGAAGATGGCTGATGTTTGCAACCGAAACAATCAGCAGTTTTGAATGAACACCAAATGTACTAAATCTGTATCGCTGAGTTTATCAGATAGTAAAAACACCATTTGATTGATATGAAATGCAGAGCTGGACGGTGTCACATAAGAACAAAGATTATCCTTTTAGCGGAATGCCGTTTTCCTCTTGTATGGTCTCCGTATGAACCAAATCCGAAACTTACCTATAATGGGACCCACAACTATTGTCATACAGTGACAGTAGTGTGTGGCCATACGAAGTGCTGCCGAACATTACCACATGCTCGGCTTTTGTGTCGAAGGATTTGCCTTCACACCCTAGTAATTTTCATTGTATCAAAATACCTTCCTGTAGTTTCAAGGTTCATTGCAAGCATAAACACTGACATTCTTGCTCTAAAGTGATCCTTCAAGGGCCACAACACGTAAGATATTTCAGTGGAAATTGTGTGTGGTCGCCATAACTACATATGGGATTTGTGAAATCTGTCCTTAGAATTTTCAGAGGAAATTCCGCCAGTTTCTGTGACAGCAGATGCGCAAGGAACTACGGACTGTCGAGGGGCCAGAACGTAGAAAATGACACTAAAGTGACAGTATCATCATCATCAACATGATATGTGGCCGGATATTCCCTTGCCACCAAGACATCACTTTCATAATAATCTTTCTTTCTTTATTAGTCTAACCTTTTCTACGTTCTGACTGTAGGTGTAGGTTAGGTTAGGTTTGTAGTTGCACTGATAGCACTTAGTGCCACACACTTTTGAAACCACAATTTCGGCAAGCGAAAGGCCGCAGACTCACGCGTTGGTTCGCGTGGCCATCGAGATCGGCTCCTTCATACTGAAGATATTAAAATAATCGAAGGCAAATTGCATGTGCACCTCGCGGTCACTTGCAACACACCGAGCAAGGTAACTGCCCCCCTGATCGAACGCTGTGGAATAACTTCAGAGTGACGTGAAGTTTGAACGGGTTATCACTTTACTTCACGTTCGATTATTCTGTCATTATCACTGAGTTATTTGAGTCTTTGATATAGCAGGTTCTATTACCATTTCTGATAAATTTTCGCAGTTTTGTTCAGACCTGTTTGCACTTACCAAGACAATATCGTGACCTACACGCTCCAATCAGCTGAGAGCACCGCCAAACCTGCTTCAGTATAATAACCCCTGCAGTTGAAGCAGCGTGGATAAATAACCTAAAATTCAGTTTTTTAAAGGCGTAATTAACTACCGAACTGAGCTATGAAGATTTTTAACTTTTGAGATTTTATTGATCATTTCTCAGAATGAAGATCAGCAACTTTTCGTGGACTTCTGCAGTCCGCAAGGGAAATGCTTAGATAGTTCATCAAAACAGGCCACGACTGGTTAATTGCAAGTGCTATCAAATTAATTCCAAACTCTGACGCTGCAATGTGTCGGCTGTGCAGAGCGTCTTAACGGAACACTCACAAAATATATATACGGTTCACAGAGCGAAAGTTGGGATGTCGGCCCCGGATGGGTTTATCGCAATAAACAGCGGAGTTTTGAGAAATGCTAAAGTAAGTGTAAGACACTGAGCTGCTTACACTGCCGAGCATCGAAGTCAGGTCCACTTTTCAATAAATTGTTTAAGATCTGGCGAGCCTGAAGAAGAACGCGATTATTGTTGTGGAAGATCTCGGTTTGGGTTACTGTGAGAAATTTGATTTAATCTGAGTTGAAAGAAGCCTTGCTGCTGGAACGGTTAGGATCCTCGTGTCCAACGGTTAGGATCCTCGTGTCCAACGTCTGTAAGGGTCCAGTGCTTAAATCGTTATATAAAAATTGCATGTCGCAATGTTCAGGAGCGGAGCAGTTTCTGAGATTTATGCGGGCGCACGAGCTGAAGTTTCCCCCTGCTCCCCCCTAGATTCCCCGCTTTGCTCTCTGATTGATACAGGCCAAGATGAATGAGCCCCGGTTCACAGGTCACTAGCGCTAGCCATCTGCCCTCCACTGATAATGAATACGATCTGCACCATTTTTTCCAAAATTGTATTGATTAGGGCCGAAATGCTTGATTGATGTATTTCGTACCCATTCTTGGTGTGTGCAATGAGTGACCACGCTGCTGTCTGCTTCTCGTTTCGTCTCCACCTACTCATTACATACTTTCTCGCTGGTAACGACACGTATAAACGTGTCGGACTACAATGACATGTTTTGTGTGTAATAATGTGAAGTACAGATAGATCAGATTCTTCAACGCACATTTATTTCTAATGTAATCTTCTATACAAAATGATACGACTTATTCTCTGTCGTTAATTCCGCCAAGAATTAGTTGCTAATAGTAACAGAAGACGGTAGTAGTGACATGTGCTTCGGTCAGCAATACGATCTTGTCCCTTACCGAAAGAATTCTCTCTATGTGAAGGTACATCGGAGGGCGCATGAACTGTGTTCAGTTGGTACAGCGTCTTTGAGGTTATGCATCTGTGTTGACAGCTGGTATTACTATTACTGCTTCATTTGGGTGTGCATCCAGTATTTCTATTTTGGGGGAGGGACAGTTGCTGGTCCTGCGGCTATGTATAATTTGTGTTTGGTTTTAAAATTGTGTTCTAAAAATTATGTCGTTTGTATAATGCTAACATAACGCTATTTGCAACTGAATTTATATGCATACAAACATAACTACGTGTTGCGTGAATTGATCATCTAATTTAAACAAACACTTTTAATTTCTTGATTTTTCAAGTTCTATCTGAGACACCCGAAATATTTTATTTCGGTTTTCAAATTTTCAACACAATTTTCGTGGTCCGATTTCTGTGGTTGAGTTCTGTTAGAGGGTAAATCGCGTAAAAATTTTGATATCAACTTGTCTGCGTGATATATATTTTTTTAAATTTTGACTTCAGAGGGCCGCAGCCACCTCCTCCTCCTGGAAGCGCTCATGACGGCAACCACAAACATTATTTATAATTAAATCTTACACTTTCTTCCACAAAACGCATCATCAGGCTAACTTCGCTGGAATACAAAATGCAAATTTCAAAGTTTTGGTACAGCACGATGTGCATATCATGTAACTAGTGGATTCAGACCTCCCCATATTGACAAAGCGTGGGTTTTTTTTTGTGGTGCAACAGCCCAGCTCGGGTCAAGGTCGCCCCATTTTGGAAGTTTCTGGATCCAACACAGACCCAAATATGCGGTAGAACTTCCTGATTGAATGACAAGCCCGTCGCAAAAGCCGCCACCCACACAAAACAAACACAATGGACGAAAATCCATGCCCTCTGCGAGTTTCGAACCCGCATTCCCAGCAATAAGCGGCTGCAGACCAACGCCTTAGAGCTTGCGGCCACGGGGTTCGGCACGTGTGTGTATGGGAATGACGTAATCAGAACAAATAAGTGTACCGATGGGAACTGATACATCCTGTAAATACACAAACAGTCTAATGGAATTAATTGTAATTTCCATTCACATTTAATTAATTACAGGAATCCCACTGAACGTGATGCTACAAAATACGCCACTAAAGAATATTAACGTATAATACCGTACACAAGCAATCGATTATATGATAGATAAATGGATAACCGGTGAAGACCGTCACTACACACAACCATAAGTTTTCACTTCATTAGACAATGCAATATTAGCAATCTTACAACAGTGCAATACATTTAATTGATTTTATAATTAATTTGTTGACAGTGACTTACAGTGGCGATTTAGTTGTGCTAAATAATACTTCGAAGACAATGCTGAACAGCATACTACATTACAATAGGTCACTCGGTGGCGCAGTTGGCTGGGGCACTGCTGTACAGGCCTTACGGCCGGGTTCGATTCCGGATGTGGTCATTGCCTTAATATTTCGGGTCGCACTGTGGCCGAATATTAGTTCTAGAAATATCTTTCGGGAGTAAAGGTGGCCGGTCCATAAGGCTGAAAACTTTACCATCTTTATAAGACGAATGTCTAGAAAATTCTTGGATCCTCAACTTCCTGTATCCCTAAGGGCCTGCACAGGCCTGTAAGTGGAGAGATTTACACGTAAGTTATCGTAATGAACATTACACTTGAAGTATAATATTTCTGAAGATAGTTCTGTATGTGACTAATTGCAAGAATCAAGACGAAAATGTTTGGGCATGAATATTTACATGAAGAATTAAATCTCAATCCAATATTGATATGCTATATTGCATTATATACAAATTTTGAATTCTTGTAATAAAACCAGCCATATACACTAATTTCTCAAATTTATTTTTGGAATAAAATTCTATGCATTTCGGACAGTTCCTCTGTCCATCATCAGGAGTTTTTCACTGTACACACAGCAATACATAAACGTCTGCTGCGTGTGCAGTGAGAAACTCCTGATGATGGACACAGGAACTGTCCGAAACATGTAGAGTTTTATTCCGAAAATAAATTTGAGAAATTAGTGCATCTAGTTGGTTTTATTATAAGAATCTATCACGATGCTGCACGGTCAGCTGAACGTCAAACAATTTTGAAATTTACGTGTTTATGTTTCAACAATGTTAGCATTATGATTATTTTTGAAAGGTCGAAATATATTGCTGCTTTACTTGCTTGCAAATATATTTATGATTTGCGGTGTAATAGTGCTTTACTTAAAACGGAAATTTTCTTCTTCACCAAAGCATCCATATTGGCTCCGGACTGCAGTCGGCTCCTTCTATAAATATCAGGGGCTGTTTGCACGTTAGTAAAGCGAACCGGGTGTGAAACGGATCATGCAGCTCTCTCCAGTTTGGAGGATAAGAATGTATGGAGCCGTAGCTGCACTCTCCAATATGGGATTCTGATACAAGCACGAGGACAACTGTATTTTATAGTGTATAAAGTTAAGGTTCTTAGCATCAACGTGGCTGTTTTTGAAGGACGTTAGTTTACCGGAGAAATACATTTGTGGTGAGCTGTTTTTGAGAGTTGCCGGTTTAAATTTTGAATTGCATTTGAAAAGGAGCTGATTCTGTACGTAGTGACTGTGTGCGTCGTGACGCTGCGTAGTGCCGATGTACGATGTTACAATGTTCGGTGCATCTTTGTGACTGCACGTTCGAGGTAGAAGCACACTGGAGATACAGGCAGCGGTGCCTTCGATACATCGTTAGTGACCAACTGTCAGGCCAACTGTCAGGGTCCTTCGAAACGGCGTTATTGCCCAGCTAACATGGTCCTCCGAAACTTCGTTAATGACCTACTGTCAGGGTCTCCCTAAACGCCGTGATTACCCTGCTAGCGGAGTTACCCGCAATGTCGCTAGTAGTGTACTAGCAGGGTACTCCAATGAATTGTTAGCAGCGTACTGGAAGGTCCTCCGAAACGTTGGTGACCTCCTAGAATGGTCTCCCGAAACGTCGCCAGTGCCTACCAGAAGACCGATGCCATACCCCACAAGCTACAGTTCCATCTCAATGCACACCGCCAGGCCACCTGATGGCAGCTGAACTTATTGCAAACGATTTAACGTTGTTTCCATGTCAGAGGTCAATAACTGAGCATGTGAGACATAGATAATGATGCTGAAATCCCAAAGAATTCGAGCGGAACATTTGACATTTAGCGACGATGCGTGATGCTACCGAAACGGGTGCGCCAGGCGACACAGCACCGTGCGCTGGGCGCAGAATAACTCTCATGTCGTAGTTGATATTCGTCGCCGAACTAACCCCAGAATAACTGTGTGGTTCGTGACACATGAAAATACTCTTTTGAGATCAGTATTCCTGGAAGGAACGCTGAAGGCCGCAAGAAATCTCCAGCTGTTGGAGCCAGACGTGTACGAAATGCCACTTGCAGTACTATGTTGGTTTTACTTTCGGCACGATGGACCACCACGTCATTTCGCTGGCGAGGTGCGGAACTGGTTGGATGGATTGGACGCAGGGGACAAATCGAGTGGCCACCAAGATCCTCGGTCCTCATGCCCATACATTTTTTCCTCTGGGGTCAGTTAAAGTCACTTGTGCACCGTACCGGACCACGTACCGTTTGACGACCATAAAGGAACTATCCCTCCTGCTACTAGAGGCATTACACTTCCTACTTATTTTGCATTGCAGCCTGCCCCATGGTGTGCCATTAGTAAGGGGACACATCAATGGAAGATTACTGGCGAGTGTTTTTCCCTGTGAGACCGGAATTAAGGGACACCCAATAAACATTTATAAATATAAACATATTACCGTGTGTGTGTGTGTGTGTGTGTATAATGACAGCAATGAACACGTGCCGCCACCTCTAACATTCAATAACACTCCTTTTCCCCACAGTGTGTTTGTGTATGTGATATGATTCTTAGAATAGTAACATATATTCCTCTACTCCATTGACTAATTATTCTGTATAATATAGACACAAAGTGATTCTGAGAGGTAGACAATGTATTTTTATACTGTATTTAGACTAACTGTGGTCTTATAACTTCCGAGGATGTACAAAATGTGGTCATACTGGTACATTTGCTGCAATCAACATAGACAATAAGTGGCACATATTGGCATATTCCGAATATTTTATCGATACAAAATTCCCATCGATACTTATTAGGTGGACTTTACAAGTACAAACAGACGAAGCGCATTTGTACTTGGTCTGCTGGACTTATCTTTTAGTCCAAGTCTGCTTGTTGCTGGTGCTGAATGCAGTTAACTTCATTCGTGGTTTTATTTCGCAGAACGATAATTAGTTAGTGTCATAATGCGATTTAACACACGCATCTAATTTTATCGTACAGTTAAAAGTACTGAAACAACAAAAGATTTACAAAACCAAGGCCGTCCTGCACCGAACGATACGTGTAATTACTTTAATCCAAAAGCCCACATATGTTTATATTTATACTTTCGAAAGCCGTCTTACTGTAATAAGTATAGGGTGTGTCAGTGCTGTCATACCGTTGTCTGGGAGACTCCGCTATCCAGACAGTTAAGCTCAGTACGGAACTGAGGAGGGATAACAGGTCATCCAATGTGCTTGGAATCTAAACGATATTTTGATGTTTGGTGTAGGAAATGTGCACCGACATGAATGGAAATGTGCACGACATAAATGGAAATGTGCACGACGTAAATGGAAATGTGCACCGACATGAATGGAAATGTGCACCGTCATAAATGGAAATGTGCACCGACATAAATGGAAATGTGCACCGACATGAATGGAAATGTGCACCGACATGAATGGAAATGTGCACCGACATGAATGGAAATGTGCACCGTCATAAATGGAAATGTGCACCGACATAAATGGAAATGTGCACCGTCATAAATGGAAATGTGCACCGACATAAATGGAAATGTGCACCGACATGAATGGAAATGTGCACCGACATGAATGGAAATGTGCACCGACATAAATGGAAATGTTCACCGACGTAAATATCAGCAGGTACAGCATCTTCGTTGGGCAGTTATCACTTTCCTTACTATACAATAAATTAACTAAATATTCCATAAACCAGAGGCTCGTTTGCGCATTCACAGAGTCATATCTGAGTGACAGGTGGATTTAGCACGCAACCCCATTCTGTGTGTTGGCAGTGCAGTTCAGTACTGCTCCATACACACTTCAGCCTCACAAGTGTTATCTTCCCTTTACTATTTTCAATCAAGACCTTGTAAGCAGCTGTGTCCTTTCCTTTGCGTGCTACACGCCCGGTCATCTTATCCCCCTTCATTTGATCACCCTAATAATATTTTGCGTACTGCGCAACGTACTGCGCAACGTACGGACCTCCCACTGTGTGACCTCCTGCAATATGCCTTTACTCATCTCTTCCGAGCTCAAGAAGTGAGGAAATTTAATGAAGTCCAGGAAGTGAAGGACTTGAATTAAGCCCTGGATGTACAGAATTCGAATTAAGTCCAGGAAGTGAAGAAGATGAATTAAGTCGAGGAAGTCTAGATCCTGAGTTAAGTCCAGGAAGTGGAAAACTTGAATTAATTCCAGAAAGTGGAAAACTTGAATTAAGTCCATCAAGTGAGGGACTTGAAATATAATTAGCAGCGAAGGTCGAAATATAATCCTCGCTAATTTCAGACCAGAACGCTGAAAGTGAAAGACCTTCTCGTGCTCGCGGCTGCAGTGCACGGTGCCATGTCCTAGTCTTGAACACACACACTGCAGGTCTCCGAAAAGTTGGACTTCAGCATCCTACTGAAGTGTCTGGTCAGACTAGCAGATTTTCTTACTGTCGGTCTATTCCAGTCACCTTCTTCAAATTTAATTTTCACAGACGAAGTCCACACGAATTTAAGTTTGATATGACGTAATTACAGCCAATATGTGACGTACTTAAAACTTCTGAACCAAGACATGTTCCAGTGCCATTGTGTTCCTGCAAGGAAAGAAAACTTTTTAGAAGGAAAACTAAAGAGATTTGGCCTTCTGATTCATGAAGCACCGCGGTTTGGTTCCTTGGTGTTACATCACCAGGATAACTACATTAAGGACATTTCCAGAGGCCAGACGAATAGCACTGGCGAAATAAACGAAGTAAAGTATTGTCAGGGACGTACGGCTGAACGCCACGCGTAGTGGCGTCACGAAATGGACTAAGGCACGAACATAAATAGTGATAGTGTCGCGTGTAAAGCACTATTCCTCTTTTTCAAGGCAAGGCACCCTGTAGTGTCATAATGCAATGAATACAGCCACAGTAAATAGGGTAAACACCACTTTAATTAGCTACAATTTTAAACAGTTTACAACCACATATGTAGGCCCTTAAAAGCCATCTTCAGTTTAAATATAAATCAGTATATATAATACTTACTTACTTACTCCATGGTGCAGAGTCGTTCTTGAGAAGCTAACTGGTTTGCAGCTAGTCAAGAAATTTCCCGCATTTCACGGAACCCGATGGTTCATTACCGCACTCACAAGCCTCCGGCGCCCTTCCCTATCCTGGGCCAGCTCAATCCAGTCCAAACACCCACATCTCAGTACCTGGAGATCCATCCTAATGTTATCCACACATCTACGCCCAGGTCTCCCCAGTGGTCTCTTTCCCTCCGGTTTCTCCACCAAGACACCATACGCCCCCCTCTCCTCACCCGTACGCACTACATGCCCAGCCCATATATAATACAGTGTCATAAAATGGACGAGATCTCGTTTACATAAAGTTTTCAGTTATTAAAAGGATATTATTAGAATAAAGCATGAGTTGTGATAAAACTTGTGAATACAGTAGAATAGTATATATTGTGGGTAAAGATGGAGTTGTTGAGGTGCTGGCTGTCAGACTTGAGTAGTTGATAGATTGCACAAATGTGTCTCGGTGTAAACGAGATCTCGTCCATCTTATGGCACTGTATCATATATACACACTGCTTTATATTCAGCTTGAAGATGGCTTTTAAGGGCCGAAACATGTTACTGTAAGTTATTTAAAATGATAATTAATTACAGTTGGGTCAGACTGTAATTATTGATGCTTAATTTATATGCCTTATTTCTCAATTCATTGGTAGTCACAAAATGGCCGAAACATGCCGCTAAATTATAAACATTTTTATTAGTGTACAATTCTGAACCGACGGTAGTCTTTAAATAAAGAGTTATGTAATTTGTCAGGGAACTTGACATTGAAGATTAATTAAGGCGAAATTGGCAGTAAGTAGGTCTAATGGATTTTAAACTCATGGTTCCGTGCATCCTAATTCATTGTTAATAAAAATCCAACCAGATGCAACAGTATGCAGGTATTTATTTATTTACTGCAAAGTCACTCTACATGTTTCGGGTGTCACAGCACCCATCATCAGGATGACTAAAAACTGTAACCGCAACCTCCGGTACTGGTCATAATACTGGTACAGCTACTTCCCTCCAGCGTGGCCTGATCGGGACTGGTTTGTGCGAGTCGTGCGACTCGCACAAACGCTGGAGGAAAGTAGCTGTACCAGTATTATGACCTGTACTGGAGGTTGTGGTTACAGTTTTTAGTACTCCTGATGTTGGGTGCTGTGACACCCGAAACATGTAGAGTGACTTTGCAGTAAATAAATATCTGCATACTCTTGTATCTGGTTGGATTTTTATGAACATAAGTCTAATGGGTTGAACTGGCTCAGTAGAGGACCAGTTGGTTACTTGGTTTTACAGTTTATATTAGAAACAATTTAGTAGCCGAAGATACGGTCTCGACTAGTTTGATTTCAGATAAATAAATAGGCGATGTTGTGGCAAAGCTGTGTCATTAAGTTCTTGGACAAACAGACGTGAAACCAACAAAATTCGAGTTGCTGGTTTGGACACGCCCGCAGTATATGTTGTCGCCCCCCCCCTCCCCAATGAGATTACAGAACACGATCATCAAATGTAACACGTGTTAACACCGTCACAGCAGCTTACACGTATGCAGACCTGCCGTGCATGTTACAACAGCGCCCGCCGTTTCAAGTACAGTACAGTACCGCAGCTCTGGCTGTGTGTCCCGTTTGCAGTCACATGCAGCAGCCCACATAAATTTGCTCCGTCAGCCTGTAGCCTTAAGAGCGCTCGAGAACCGCTGAGTGGATTTCCATGAAATTTTATGTTTGCGAGATTCAGTATAATTTATAGAAATTTTCCGAATTCTAGATAAAATCGGACAGAATGAAAGGGAAACGTACGTGCTTTTGTGTGGACTTTGAGACAAAAACCTTGCACTTGTTATGATTAAAAAATATTTCGAAATGCCTTATTTACGGAAAAAAATAAAACAAACATTTACATTAAACACACTCCGCAGTTAATCTTTCAGTTTCAGAAAAAAAACTGAAAACAATAGTTTCGCCTTGTGTATTGTAACCTCTTAAGGTCCAAGTTTGAGCTTTGGACCTTGCTGCCAAATATGAACGAATGTGTTACTTGTATTGCCGGGTACAGTAAGTGTAGGAGCTGTAAGGTTTGCGGGTGCCCTAAGTGTTGTGGCAGAACATTGGTTGATCCTCGCCTTGCCACTGTAGTAAAATGCGTTTTAACTCCCTTCACAGTAAGTTTTAAAGGGCTAAGCCCTTGGACAGACTTGGCATGTTGGAATGCCGCCATTAGTGTTACCGATAGCGGAACAGGCTGTACCTGAAGTAGTGAGTGCAGTTGATGTGTACAAGAATAGCTGCTGTATGAATCAGTGCCTTCTGCAAATTAGCACTCCATGACCAGCACAATAACTAAAGTTGTCTATGTGAACTGTGTACAAACTGGAGTTCCAGGAACTAGCTCAAATTTTCAATGAATCTTGGAGCAGTTTCCAAAGACAGCAAGTGTTTGTCCTCGACTGGACAACGCTTGGCATCTCAATAGACTCACTGTATCGTCGCCGAGAAAGGAGCGTGCGAGCTGCTGGCGGATTTTTGGGCAACCGCAGAAGAGAAGTCGCAATTTTGAGTGCATTTCGAATTGGAGGAACTTCTGAACTGAGACTTGCACCAGAATTAATGACGCTTCTTTTTGATGCCTTTTATTAAATGAAGCGTCTTGCAAGTTTAATTTTTCAAGCCTACATACTGGGGTGCTGATAAGTCCTTGGGCCGACCAGTAAGTAAACAAGCTCGGAAGCATGTCAGGGACGCGCGATTTCAACAACATCGAGACGCGAGCTGTCATTAAGTTTTTTCCCCCTTACAAGGCAAGGCGCCGAAGGAAATTCACGTCATTCTGACAGAAACATTAGCTTGTTTCCTTCCTGGTCGGGCTAAGGACTTATCAACACCCCTTGTATGTGTAAATAAATGGAATCCATATTTAATGACACTATAAGTAAACGTGTTACTTCATTACTACTTAACTAAAATTTAAGCTTTGTTCCTTTCGAGGAAAATCAACACAAATTTGTCGCAGTTGTTACGCAGTGTTCATTTTTTATTTTGCGACGCTTCAAGATTCCACAGCAGCTGCAGCAACGTGAGAAGGTATTCTGTGTCCAGGTGTGCTGTCCAGTGGCTTTTAAAACCCCAAGTTGATGCGACTGGCTATCAGAGAAAGACTTTATCAGGCTTTGATATGTTTACTGGCATTTTTAGTGCTGACCATTTTCCCCTCTTGTTCTAAACCACAAAATTTCTGAAAACGATTGAAAACAGTGCACCAATGGAGTGTGGCGATTTACGTGACGCTGTTTTGATAAGTCTGGTTCAGAGTGAGAAACACAAAAATTAGGAGGATTTGTTGATAAAAACTGCATTTCTTGACTGCTGTCTCTGTCATGCTATATGGCCAAGCAATCATGATAGACAAACATAAATCTTCGCACACATTAGCTATTTTTCCCAACAAACATTTAATGCAAAATTCTATAAGCTAAGTCATACTTAATAATTAGCTACTCCAACGTATTTTGACGCAAAATACTTCGTCCTCTGGGGGTCCACCTTCTTCCGGCATGCCAAATGAATACAAACGCAGTCCAAAATGCAGCTTTGCACCAAAGCAGAACTTCAATATTCTTAACAGCCATTTGATGGTAGATGATTAGAGCCGTACTCAATAAATATAGCGTGATCACATGTCCAGTCTTATGGGTAAAAAAGTGACTTTTGACAGATGTACGTTTGTGAATATTCTGAAGTCTTCACTGACAAAGACCAGCAACATAATTGTAAATTACTTCACTTGAGAAGTGTTTGAATTTAGTTGGTTGGTTGTTTAATATGATAAAACACTTAAATCAATGCTAAAATACTGTGTCGATGTAGCAGATGTATTTGGAATTCGGAATGGTAAAGTCAATTTTGACCTCCTGCCCTATATGCCATGGAATTTATATCGGAACTGGATATAGTCAAATGAGTAATCGTACGCTAATTACATTGCAGTATGTTCAGATCGCGGCTCAAGTCCCCTAGGGGCACCACGTGACTCTAATGCACAGGGTGGGAAAAAATTTAAAAAACATACAATATTCACGACAGTTTTTTATGTCAATGGCTCTAAATTCGAAACTGGTGTGCTGTTGCACCTGACTGGTGTGCTGTTACACCCGACTGGTGTGCTGTTACACCTTCCCGAGTGTGAGGGGTTTCTTCTTGAATACTTTGGCTTCCTCGTGTCCTCAAGGAAGTATTCGAGGTTAGAGAGGTCAGGAGAACTGGCTGGCCTGGCGATGTTACAGCACAAGATCATGCGTGCGCGAAATTTGTATCTCATGCATAAATTGATTCACATGCTGCGTTTTCGGTGGCACGGCTTTGCTGCAATCGTGGCTCAGCACAGAAGAACTCAGCATCCTTTCCTGACGTCTCCAGCCCTGCTCAGTCTCACATTCAATTTACCATGACTGCACAGTTGCCTTCTTCCAACTACAGTCCATATTTCCAAGAATCGGAACTCCACACCATACGGTGACTTTCGGAATGCGTAGAGGATTTTATAACATTTTATGGGATTTTTCATCGCCGAAATATCAAATATGTTACTTAGAGGGATACCGGCAGACGCCAAAATGTGCATCGTCGGACATAATCGGCTATTGAAGGAAAACAGCATCTGCATGCAATATATCTGTAAAACGCTTGCAGCCTATGAAACTTTCTGTCACTTCATAGAATAAAAGCACGATCTTCTGAAAGAAATCGTACTACTTGTACAACACTAATATAGAGAGTTGAGCCTGCCATTGCAGTAACTTTGTTAGAATGTTGTTGCGATACACCAGCATGGGCGCTACATTTCCTCTACAGGGTGGCAGAATAAATAGAGTAGGGCATTGGAAGGGTTGAACTGAAAACCTGGTCTTCCAGTTGTTGGGCGGTAAAGGTACAGCAATTCCTTTACAGGCATGGACAGGCCCTGGGCGTTCCTGGAGTTTCAGGCTCCCAGATTTCAAGACAATCGGCACATGAGGGTGGTAGGATTGTCAGCCATACGCACCGGCCAACTTTACCCCCCAGGAAATATTTCTGATTCTCATTTATGTTAGAGGCTGTCAACCCCAGAGCCACTGTGCAGCCGGAAGGATTTTTTCAGTGAAGAATTCCAATGAACTTGCGGCCTCCCGGCTTGTAGCGCAGTGCCTCAACCAGCTGCACCACCGCGTGGCCTTATTGGAAGTTAGGTACTGTAAATAACATTAAGATAAATGACTAACGAAACAGAACCTCCTCTTGTCAAACCATGTTGCCGTAGGACACTGGTGTCTACTGGTGTCTACCGAGACTTGCCCAGCTGTTCCTCTCCTGAAATCCAGCAACAAAGGTCTTTCCCGTTTTGTAGAATACAGTCAAGTGACAACAATCATATAGAATTTCCTTAATGTTACAACTTCTTCGCTATTCCTCAAACAGAAACGGTATGTCGAACCGATCTCCCAATTCCATTTTCACCGCACTCAGTGCAATAGAAGCCCTAACGCCCAATTTCTTTTTATTCTTTTCAATATTTACCTGCTATCCAACTAAATGTTTCTACAGTGTTCTCTGTCTTTAAGGATTTCGGATCAATGTGTGATTTCAGTCTACCGCCGCGGTGCAAATGAGATATTCGTTCTTCCAGCATGTTACCGAGCGTACTTACCGACGTTTAGGCACAACCAATCTCTCCCAACTTCTCGCAATCATTGACCAATGAATACGGGGCCGATAGGTGACTATACTGGGCAACATGCCGGAAGGTCTTATTTAGGATCATAAACTGTATAATTATTTAATCACCGGCATGTTAATTTCCTGTTCACTTCATCAGTTTTGGTTTAAATTTCGTTGCGCTCTGCAAAATGAATTTCAGCCTATAACCTGCTGTGAAGGTACAGAGGTATAATGTTACTCTTTCTTTAACCTCGGCGCTAGATGGGAGTGGGTGGTCAACGCTACGACCCGGTTGCTATCTTAGATGTGGCTTGGTAGGCCACAGGACCAGTGTGGACGGAACAGGAAAAATCTCTCCCCCACGTGGATTTGATCCCCGGACCGTCCAGCCCGTGGCGATTTGCTTTATCGACTGAGCTGTACCGGCCCACCATAGCAAGGAAGGAGCGCCATTAATTTAACGTAAGAATGTGATAAGAATTCGAAAGAAATTCTGAAGCAGTGAACTTCCTGACACGCGCGAGATTTCCGCACTGCGACGGGAATTTATTTCAGTTTTGAAAAGCAGTCCGTTCATATCTATACTCGTCATTATCTGGTCTCGGAATGCAGGTTGCGCAATAGATGGGCCTGGCGTCCCCAAACAATGCACTAACAAAGGCCGGCCCTCTACATGGGCATTGTGTGAGACCGCTTGCACACACCGCCTGCTGCGGGCAGCAACGGCACATGTCGCCACTACATGGAGGGTCGATATGAGAACTGCGGGGAAAAAAATGTAAAACATTTTGGTATTTCGGCGCAAAATCGATTTGGACGCCCAGAACATGAAGGAAGCTTGCAAAGAACAGCGTCACAATATTCTGTTCTCTTTGTTGTCATTCGTTGGACATTTCTCCCCTTTGCTTTTCCTTTTCTACTTTCCTCTCTTATTTCCTTTTAGCTTTGTCTGTAATGGCCTGCTTTCCGTCTTCTTCTACCTTCACATTTTTTTCCTTCTATATTTCTTTTCTCTTTTATGCTCCTGCATTCTTTCATACTATCTTCCTTTTGTTTTCTGGTTCATTTTCTGTAACAAGTTCAAATTCTTGTAACTGCATCATCTGGTATTGACGGAGTGAAGAAACAAGCTTCCTGTTTATGGTGCGTGACGCCGTATGGCCTGGCATATATGTATATGTGTTCTGGATCAAATTGGTGTACTTACCTTAAGGGTAAATGAGAGAGGGGCCTTCTGTCTTAAATATGAGGGCACAAAATTTTGCGACTATTTGGTGTATTTACCATACTGAACGGTGTCACGCTGTTACAGCATTTAAGTGATATTTCTGAAAATTATAATTAGGAAATCCTTTGGTTGTTCTCAAAGTTGTAAAAATAAAATATTTCGTCGCAGAACGACGCTTTCCAATCCCGGTCTCTTGTCAAAGTTCAGCGCAATTCTTATGTTCTGACGGTACCTGTGCGGTTTGTCAGTTAATACTGAATATAAACACAAACAGTTTCGTATTAACCTAACTCGATTGCCACGTATTCGCCTCTATTGCTAACGCAAATACACTCTTCTAGCCAACAGGACCACAGTTCGACACATAGCTGACAAAGCTGTTTGTTTGTAGACGTTTGCACAACTCTCCCTGCTATTCGTTGTGTCAACCCCAAACTAATCACCAATATCGACGATAAAAAAGTAACTTTAACCTCTATACCCCGGCGTTCAACATGCATGACCTTCGGTAGGCTCTGCATTTTGTCACGAAATGTCAATATATCTTATATCTGATTATTTTGATAGTCCCACACAAACTGCAATTAATTCCTTAAATTTTCTTTTTTTGGAACTCGTAATGGAAGTAAAATGTGTTTACCTTAAGGCAGGCAATGGGGACCGCGGTAGTACAGTGGCTGAGGTGTTGTGCTACAAATCGGAAGGTCGCTGATTCGATCCCAACTAGTGTCAGTGGATTTTTCATTGACATAAAATCCTTCCGATCGCACTATGGCCCTGGGGTCGACTCAGCCTCTTAACAGAAATGATTACCAGGAGTATTTCCTGGGGGTAAAGGCGGCCGGTGCGTAAGGCTGACAACCTTACCACCATCCTGTGCCGTTGTCACGAAATCTGGAAGTCTTAACTTCCTGGAGCCCTCTGGGCCTGTCCAGGCCTGTAATGGGACTGCTTTACCTTAAGGTAGGCAATACGATTTTATACAGAATTTCGATAGGTTTCATATTTCAGCCATTTCGATCAAAATTTTCTGTGGTTTTCCTCGCTGCATCCAATTCTGCGTTGGTGTTTGCCTTTACCGTTCCATTGCGTGTTTCTCCCATTATTGACATCGGAATTATTCTTCATTGTGTCCCTCTCACCGCCGTCACAACTCTGCCATAATACATAATACCAACATCCAACCCAATTAAGCGCTCAACTTACTTCCTCTCGTGCAAAACACAAAATTTTCCAATTATCCTCTATGTAGTTTTTTTTAATTCTCAGCGTAACACGTTACCTTTACCAGAAGGAAGAGCTGCAGCGAAGCTCCCAACCTCCAACGCCGTGCCGCTTCCTGTCGTCCTGCAACAAACACCAAACACGTCGACCATCACGATCCTGTCAATTGTACTGTCCATATTTTTAATGTTGGAAGTTTAATAATATTTCAGGTGTTTTGCCGTGTACTTTGTTAGACAAGATGAAGTTAGTCTTTCCATATTTGTGGCAGAATGGAAATATAATGTCCTTTTGAAACAATGGTACCGGCGGTGTCATGATCCACAAAAACACTTTCCGTAGTTTGACAGTTCTGAAATCCTCTCATGTGAAATTAGCTGTACCACGCTTCGAAGTAAAACACAAATTTTGGTATTGTGCAATATCCCTTACTAAAGAGAATAGTCAGTGCCATTTTGTTATGAATTGGTTTGAGCTGCTTCTGAATAGGATTTAGTGGTGGATTTCTCTACTGATTGGGCTGAAACACCCGTTTAATAAATTCATATCTTTTTGTTGATTTTAATAAATTCCTGTGACTTAGGTACCGCGTTTTTTGAAGGGTTAAAACGGCCGGAGAGATGCTGACCCTCTAGTGCCCGGTTACGAATATGTCGGAGCTGTACCTGTCACCTGCCGCCTGCTCTGCATGTCATGCAGTGTCCTTTGTCTTTTACCGCTTTGTGTAAATAAAGATACTCACTTTGTCAGGACAATGTTATAAATTGTATTGTCAAATTCAATTACTGTCCTACACTAATTACATCTTCGTAGTGACAAGGAAGACTTCGGACAGCTGAAAGTCCTTCGCCCTTGATTATGAATATTTCTGTCTTTTGTATATGTGATGGTAGCGCTGGGTACGGTAAAGTGCACCCTTGTGTACACGCACTGAGGCTCTGTACAGGCCGTACGGCCCATAGGGGGAGTAGAGGTATAGCTCAACTCTTTCTTGACCACGGCACTAGAAAGGGGTGAGGGGTTAGCGTCACGCTCCGGCCGCTCTTTATCCTTGGGAAAGACCCGGTACCCCTTGTACAGGAGGCTGGGTGGGTCCCAGGGCCGGGCTGGACAGGCGCGGAAAATCTCGTTCCCACCGGGATTCGATCCCCGGACCGTCCAGCCCGTAGCCAGTCGCTATACCGACTGAGCTACCCGGTCCTAGAGCTGGGTAGATAAATACCAAAATTTCAACCCTAAAGACTTAGAACGGTTCTTCCGGAATGCTGCTGTGTACTCACGCAACCTCACACTTAGCCAAAAGATAGTGTCCTGCGTAGCCAAACACTTCTACAGCCTCGTAATGAAGTGGGTACAGGACGGACAGACAGACATAAATGTGTAACAGCAGTGAAGGGCAGCTAACAACCTGGACTTATGTCGCTCTTCCCCGCTCTGAATCATCATGCTATTATTATATGCGCTGTTCCGAGGCTTGTCAAGCGGGCAGGCAGAGAGGACAGACAGCGCTGTAATCAATATTCAACCGCAGAACATTGGAAGAACCCCCCCCCGGCCCCTACCCCCATGGCCGGACCTGCCCGCCGGACCAACAACGGCAGACCTGTACCACTCCACGAAACTTGAAGTACTGGCAGTTAGGACCTCTCCCCTCTCCGATTTGACCGTATTTTCAGGACTAAGAGTTAAGTTGGCGCGTGCTTTGTGCCCCTCCGTGGACTTAGCTGCGTGGAAGCAGACGGCCGCACGTCCTTAAACTTGCGCCATGATAGAAAGACAGGAGTGATGCAGCAAACGTAGCCATGGGGGACGGATGTTGCCTCCTATGACGGCTTTGTTTGGACTCGGATATCGGAAGATGCAGTTTCAAGTGAACACTGTACGTGGCGGTGGGCAGAGGTGCGTAGAGCGGACTGAGGTCAGGCAATGCTTGCTGTATCATTCAGTTTGCTACCCAAAATATGAAGATCAAGATATACTGAAATGTAACTTTGCCTGTTGTTTTGTGTGGGTGTGAAACTTGGTCGCTCACATTGAGGGAGGAAAGTAGACTGAGGGTGTTTGAGAATAGGGTGTTGAGGAGAATATTTGGGCCTAAGAGGAACGAGGTAACGGGGGAGTGGAGAAAACTACATAATGAGGAGCTTCGTGATCTGTACTGCTCACCAATTATTTTTCGGTGTTCAAATCAGGAAGAATGAATAATGGGCGGGGCGTGTAGCGTGTGTGGGGAAGAGTAGATGTGAGGGGAGGGTTTTGGTGGGGAGACCTGAGGGAAAGAGACAACTTGGAAGACTCAGGCATAGATGGGAGGATAATATTAAAATAGATCTTGAAGAAGTGAGAATTCACTGGATTGATCTGCCTCACGATTGGAACCTGTTAGCGTCTCAGGAAGGACTCTCCTATTTGCAGTTATTTTGACAGTATTTAGAGTGTACAAACGGTGGGTGTCGTCAACATACCGCACAGCAGGGACCAACACTGGCAGTCATATTGACAGTGCTGAGCGCTGAGAATGGGGCAGAATGGACTGCCGCCGCTTGTTTACTGGGATTGCGGGTTCGAATTCTGCCGGGATATAGACGTCTGTCTCTCACGAATATTATGTGTTGTCTCGTAGAGGTCTGTGTCACCGACCGATCCCTCGACCAGAGGAATCCTACCAAGTGTGTGTGTTTGTGTGTGTGTATGGTGTGCGGTGTGTGTGTGTGTGTGTGTGTGGTGTGTGTGTGTGTGGGGGGGGGGGGGGGGGGGGTGGGTGTGGGGGGGGTGTGGGGGGGGTGTGTGTGTGGGGTGTGTGTGTGGTGTGTG
>Ga0123354_10004009_pt1 | contig 20649 bp, 7 predicted proteins | sample TergutLab28metaG_2_FD_97872 | JGI IMG/M metagenome (GOLD analysis project Ga0123354, IMG submission 97872) | Labiotermes labralis P4 segment gut microbial communities from Petit-Saut dam, French Guiana - Lab288 P4 | ecosystem: Host-associated > Arthropoda: Insects > Digestive system > Gut ...
CGGTCATAACTCCGTAACCGTCCAAAATCGGACACATGTTTATATGAACTTTTTTGATCACAAAGACCTAGGAAATCACCTCCTGCAGTTATGCCCTAAAGTCGTGAAACACCCTGTATACCAAACTGTAAAAGGTAAAATATACGTGGTTTGTACAAGTAACCTGTGTGTCATATGATATATCCTTAGATTGCCCTTGGAAATATCACTGATGGGAATGTTTCCTGTTCGAAACAGGAAAAATTTACTGAGTTGATGGTAATATATTGACCCCTATCGAAGATTAATTTTAGAGGGCTAACATTTGTACACGAATATAGTGAGTGGTGTTTACAGCTGTCTGTAGGATATCCTACATTATTTGGTAGCTGTAGCCACGACAAACGCTAATTGAAGACGTTTCCCTTATCATAATATTTTTCAAAGGGACACTAATTTGTAATTTACACCAAAGTAAATTAGGCTTGTTTAAACAGCGTACTGTGGCGTTTCCATAAAATACTAAGTAATGACTTCTGACACACAATTAGCTAGGGACAAACAATGTATATTTTACATTTTAAAATTTCAGCCACTTTTATAAAATTGTGAAAAAAGAATATTAGTTTCGTCATGTCTGCCCGTCTTCCAGTTCGAATAAAACAACTCGACTTCCATTGGAAGTAGTTTTATACAATTTGATATTTGTGGAATTTTAGAAGATCTGTAGATATAATTCAATTTTCACTAAAATAGACCAGAGTAACAGTACTTTACATGAAGGCCAATATAAAATTTTTGATCATATCTCGCTCATCTCTTCTTAGAATAAAAAATGTTTCGAACAAACGTTGTAGAGAAAATCAAAACACACAATTTTTATTTTTTATTCAGTAATTGTTTTTCGAAAATTGTACCGTTAATGAGGAAATGTGGCAAAGTATTTTATGGCGGGGCAGGCCACAGACGACAATGTCGCGCATGCGCATTACATCTGGTACCTAAGACTATAAATACACACAAGCAGGTATGTAATACTCATTTCTTTTCCACGTCAACAATATTTGAACGATCGCGCCTCAATTTTTACGTTGTAACTACATTGCCTGTCTTGTGCTTTTATTGCAACTGAACTTAAACTTCATGATAAAAAATGTTTGTTACATCATTCTGCTTAATATGTTCTCCCTGAGTGTGGCTCAGCCTGGCCAAAACATGTAGGATGAATAAAGCAGAAGTTTTTCTCCATGGTGTATTTTGTACGTTTGTTGGTCTTTATAGTGCACTATGAAAATTATATTCGTGTATTGGAAACCGTGAAGAGGAAGTGCGGATACTCTTAATTTCAGTTAATAAATCGGTTTTGAATTGAGGGTAATTATACGAATCTGTGCAAGTACCAATTTTGCACAAAGAGTACGAAACTGAATATTAAATCAGTCAATAATGTTTTAAAATCTAAAAATCTTTATTCAAAACCATGAAACGGATTAAAGTACAATAAAAATTCTGCCTATTAATTTTCCTTTCGGGAAGTGGTATCAGTCAGTCCACATTCCGATCCCTGATCATCGCGTTATAAGGAGAGTTATAACATTGCAAATTGTTTTGGAAACTTGATATACGGTCTAGAAGTACACTTATGACCGGTACATTTCTTGAGTTGTGATAAAAAACAATAAAGGTTTTCGTATCTTTCGTATCTCTTCCAAATTTTAATAAAACAATTGCTAAGAATTTTGTTTTAAAAGTAAACATTTGTACTGAAGTAATACAAGCGTTTAGGGTCGAATCGTCTGAAAGTTTTGAAAAAGGGGACAATCCACAAAATATCAATTTTACGGAAGAAGTAAACAACTGGATTTCCTAAGGCAATCTAATTTTTATTGCAAATTATATATTTGAACTGTCAAAATCATATTATCATAATAATTTTGAGAGCTCAAATAGTTCATTTCGAATAAAGAAAAAAGTTTCTTGAAAATGTTTTTTTTTCCGGTACAATTCATGCTGTGTGGTATGTTCACTCTTTACAAAGTAGAGGCGAATTTATTTTTTATATTCTAAATATTTAAAATTCAGTATTTTCACTAGTTGCTCTTTAGGAGTTTCATGGTTCGCGAAAGTCGTTTTATGGGCTACGTAGAATTAGAATTTAAAGGTCTATATTTTCACTGTCGGCTAAGGAAGAATTAATTATAAAATTAATATAAATGTTTGTGGTCGACATGAAAGACAGGGATCGGTACGTGTATTAATATTCAAGGAGGTGGAAATAAATCAAGATTATTGGAGTTTCTCAGTTTAGGCGGTGCACCAGATTTTGACAAAAAAATAAACAGATTTCAAGGAATATGCAGCACTATCAGAAAGCACTTAAAGAAAACCCGTACAGACACCCTAATAAAATTTTCTAAAGTTGTATCTAGACCATCACTGCTATATGGCAACGAAACATGGGTAACCACGAAGAGAGACATGACACGCCTAGACGATGTAGAGATGCGTTTTCTAAGAAGTGTTACGGGATACACCAGACTGGATAAAATAAGAAGCAAAGTCGTAAGAAAAGAACTAGAGATCTCTGTTATACAAGACGTGAGACTCAAATACAAACAAAACTGGATCAACCACTTTGAAACAATGGACAACATCAGACTCCCGAAACACGCCCTCAAATACAAACCTCTAGGAAGAAGAGATCGTGGACGCCCCAGGAAACGATGGCAATGCGTCGATGCCGGAACAGATCAAACGACCTAAACCATGGAGGAAGATGATGATGATATTGGAGTTTGGTGGGAGATGCGGTTGTGATGTCACTGTGCTACAAATAAGGATTATTCCGTTATAGCCTTTCTATTTTAATGTGTTTACTTATTTAATACATCACTAAAGTCACCATTCCAGTTTGAACTTAATTGAAAGAATATTTTCTTCTTCCAAAATTAATAACATTTTTCATTGTAGCGCTGTGGGCTGTAGTCAACAATGCTGGCATTTTTAAACTCGGCTTTATGGAATGGATGGATACGGAGACCGTTAAGAAAGTTTTTGAGGTCAACGCCATTGGTCCTGTAACTGTGACGAATGCATTCCTCCCTCTTCTCAAGATTTCACATGGAAGAGTGATCATTGTTTCCAGCTTATTAGGTATGCAAACAGAAAGTTGTCACTGTATTTTCTGAATTCAAAGTTTCATTTCTATCATATCTCAAAATTTCTGAATTCAGGATGCCTTACATTCGTTATCATCACAAAAACGATGCCGAAAATTGATATTTTATGAATAAACAGTAAGGAAACCATTGTGTAACGTGAAGTTATTCATAGTAAACACAAAGCCTTCAACAAACTGAATTGCCTGAATATTTCTTCGTATTTTCGTTGTTACAAACTTCGTTATTTGTGAAAATGATAAAAGAGGTGGCGGGAGCTTAGAGACCTACAATAACAAGTACTTTTAAAATTAGGTAATATTTCTCGATGAAGGGAGGGGGGTCAGTTTTCTTTGTTTCATCTTCTGACCCATTTTTTAGAGTATGTAGTTGTCTTTAGCATTGTCAGACTATCTATGAACGTCTGTTCATTGTTTAATACGCTCTTACTGTTACACTTAAGTGCATTTTAATTTCTACACCTTACTTCAAATTCAAAACGTCGTAGGAAATGGCCAATTTGCAGTGTCTTCAGAACCGCGTTATTATAACCGAGTGTCATAAATAAATGTCATTGAATAAGAAACGAAGCAAGAAAATTGAGTAGCAGAATGTGAAATTACAGTAACTGAGGCAAAATTTCGTACATTAGGGAATAACCATGTTTCATTACTTTCCTCCAAGACAACTAAATTTAAGCAGATCCACAGTGCCCCAAAATTGAAGGGTCGCCCAGTGAGAAAGTTGCAGTTCTACATTCCGTCGTATTTCTTTTTGCTAAGCGGGTGCGAAACACAAGTAAAGGTAACAGAGCTGCCAGATCGGTCTGAATTGAATATTTTAAATCAAGACTAAGGGTGAAGCCACAAAATCAGGCATTGTGAAGACTGCAGTGCCACATTAAACATCCATCTCTCGAAATATTCCGGTGGATTTTCAAGAAGCGCTGCTAGACTTCAGACTATACATTATTCAGAAGAGGGAAAAAGACCTAATTTCTGTTTTATATAAAATGTGGAAAAGAAGACGGCTTCTTTTTATGTGCCGTGAATGTATGATGATGATGCAAAAGGTGCAAAAGGATTTAAATTTTCAATCTCGATCATGAAATGCAGCGTGTAGCGGCAATGCTGTGCTTTACTGCTGAGGGCCACATTTTTGGAACTTATATTACTGTCATAATAAAAGTTACCTACGATTGGCTTCGTTTTGAGTGCACAAGAAACGGATGGGGAAGTGGCACCTGATCTTACGGAAAACTGGGAAAAAATATCTCTATAAACAAGACCGCAGTTTGTGACCTTCAACGTATTTCTCAACATCTTCATGACTGAAGTCATAAAGCCTGCAGTTTCGTAGGTAAAGGAGGAAATGTTAAGGCACGTTCTATGCAATGCCACGCACTAATAAGAAAGTCTGATCGGGCCCAGACAGCCAGTAGCTGTACTGTGTACTGTACTGGCCACAAACATTGAAACTTGTGCAGCATGCATTTCTCCTGTAGCGCAAAATCGAGCAGCGGCAGAATTTTCGGCCTAATTACCAAAGTTATGTTTTTCACTGCAAGGTTATTACTGGCATGATGAACAGCGACACGCTGATCCTTAATGTCGGCAACATTACGGTAGACCTGAAGAATAGAGCATGCGCTATGCCGACGAAATTTATTTTGCGAATTCTTTAGTGGTGCATTATACGGGGGCCACTGTACATCGTACTAGCTAGCAGCTTTTAATCTCGCCTCGTCTAAATATGAAAGCGAGTAAACTCGTTGACGACTAAATCCGAGCAAGTGAAGTTGAAGACGAACAGACAGACGGACATGAAGAAATAAATAATCTCAATTCGCAGTTTTGCGAACGCGACTAAATATGCTAAAAATCGACTAAGAGCACGTGAAGTACTAAAAAGATTTTGTAGGTGGCGCGCGAGGTAATTGTGACAGTATCATATTTCATAGAGTCAACCAAAATGTCACGAAGACAAATTCAGAAATATATACCAACCTAGACTAAAAATCTCCTAGTATACATAAATTAATTGAAACCTGGTCAGTGACAATTCGGTTGCGAGCAGTTATCAGTAAGGAGAAGCCCATACCATCAAACTCTAACAGCCGCTCTGATATCGGAGCTGGCACAATATTTTGTTTGTTAACAAGACCTAACTGACGCGGTCCGCCAGTGATTCAAGATGTACGAGTATCGGTTCCGTGGGAGCTGCATTCCAAAACACGTACCGACTCTCTTGTACCAGAACTACCCTGGGTTTGATAACTTCACCCAACAGTCATACGACACTGGGCGATAGCTGTGGGAACAAGGAGACCTTCAGTTGCTTTTACTATAGGTGGCACAACGGACAGCCCTCATACAGCTTTGAAACAAATCTAACAAAACACAGTTGCGGTATATGGCATCTTATTTAGTAGGAACTGCAAGATGGAGGGAGGCAGGTGTTGTCCCAGGAGGTTGTATCGTGAGCGTATTTAATTACATTCAGGAATTTTCCATAAGGAAAACTCAGTATAAGAATACTTCAAACCCAGTAAAAAATTCAAGTTTTCCAGTTCCTTTACGGCTGTAAGTGTAAGAAATGTCGCACAGCAAATTTCGCAGAAAATTTTGCGGGTTTCGAAGAGGTCATGTCACTTCGTCACTTTGCCACTCACAGGGACGCCGAACACACGAATACTTGGTACGTGTACCTCCTGGAGGACTTCGACGTCCCATAGCGCGGTGGAAGTTTTATCTCTGTGAACTTTAAATTCTGTAGGCTCTGACCCACAGTAGCATGACCTGGTAAAGCTGGCTGCACTACAACTGCTACAGGTACAGCTAAACAAATGAAATCAAGGTTGTGATGCCCAACGTAATGGTTCCGTTGTCAAATGTATTGAGCTTATCGGTGGTGGAGCAAATGGTTGGTGTGAGAATAAGACCACGTGGAACTTAATTTCAAGTTGGTGTTTGAGGTGATATAATTACATGTATGTATATACGTATATGTCTAGCTAAGTTTTAATAGTTAAATGTAAGGAAATTCTTAGAAAATGCGGGTTACCTTTGACACTAATTTTACAAGGAAACGACAAGTGGCAATATTAACTGAAAACGAATGCTTGAATTAAGAACCAAAGTTATAAATGTAATGGCTGTGACGTAGCGCCTTTTAAATTCTATGTTTTTTTATAAAATTTTGTTATAAATCTAGATCAATGGCCTATGAACACTTACTAAAATATCAGCAGTGCGTTTGTTGAATAATTAATAAACTAAATAAATAATATATGTGGGTAGGCTTACATGGTGTGCGCATCTCTCCCCGTATCATTTTTTTAAAAAATGACCTTAGCTGTTTCACCCTAGTTCACCCTAGAGCAGGAAGGCCCTAGATGAGGGTGACTATCAACGCCACACCTCGGTAGATTTACCCCTGGCCAAGAGATCCAATACCCTTTATGTAGGAGGCTGCGTGGGCCCAAGTGCCGTTCAGAACGGGTGCGTAGAATGTCGACTCCAATCGACATTCGAGCCTCGGACAGTCCAGCCTGTAGCGAGTCGCTATACCGACCTCGCTGTCCCGGTCTACTCACCTTCGGTGATGGCTTTTAAGTGGTAAGTTTTGAGATTTAACTTTATGAAAAAAATATTGCTGAGGGGCCGAAAACGTGGTAGTCAATTTAGTAACTTCCGAATTTATATTTCCTCCATAATATTTTTTCCCCCTCTGTCTGCATTTTTAAGTATCTGAACATTCTGCCAATTTCTGACAATACATATGCATCCTCATTTGGCACTACTACAATACATTTGTAGACGAATGCTGTGGTTTTATAATATCGTATATTTTCGCGTTGACGTACCTGTTGTTACTTAGGTCGCCTGATATTTCCTGGTATCGGAGTGTACTGCATGTCTAAGCACGCTGCGACTGCTCTGGCCAATGTGCTACGCTTCGAGCTTAAGCAATGGGGAATTACTCTACATGATTTCCAACCAGGTCCCTTCAGGCAAGTAGTTTGTTTACTATTTCTCAAGTACTGTTAATTTTGTAGCATTGTGTTCGTCCACAAATGATCGTTCACGCAATCTTTTAACTGTCTCGTACTGAGATTGGAAATATATATATGTTCTTTCCTACAATAACAGAGTTACTGGAAAATTTAATCCAAATAGGCAGAGGACTGGAAAGGAGCTGTAGTGTGTTTCGATTCGATTCAAAAAATATTTATATGTTTACTTTAAAAAACGAGGCAAACAGAGCAGAATGTTCAAAGAAAAGCGCAATGTGTGCTGAGAAGTCTAAAGCACCGTTTGTGCAATTGCGCATCGCGACACACGCAGAGTTGCTTGGTGTGTCTCGAGAAAATTCGAACATCTACAACAAGATTCACTAGCGGAATACTAAAATTGTCATGGCAATACAAGAAAAATATGAATTACAGGATGTATTTGAAATGCTTGGAAAAATGTCGAGTGTCATTTTTTCAATTTAAATAAATAACACATTCACAAAATTATTAATCTGTAAATAAGTGTTTTTGATCTGAATTAAAAGATTGTATTCAACAGTGAACACATGAATTACGTAATGTGTTCCGTACAATTCACATAGTCCATTTACAAGAAAAGTTCCCAGTTTAATGTAAGGCATAATTCACAATAAATGCGAAAATATTTTCAGCTGAATCAGTACATGGAATATCCCAGTCTTTCAAAAAACACGGGGTCGTTGCAATTTGTATGGCTATCATAAAAATGTGTTGTTGAAGTGTCTCTTTTTTTTATGCAGCTGAATACGCTAGATGATTTAAATTCTTCCACAATTGCAAATCTAAAGAACTGATGTCGGTAGAATTTGTGGTCTGTACGTAAGAGTTTGCAGGCATACGTTGATATGAACTATTCTCCTGCCTTTGTTGTGTGGAACTCAGAACTGAAATTTTGTCCAAGCATTTTAGATAAAATCTGAAAGCCAGTCTCGCACTTCCCATCGGTAAATTCGCTCGCAGTATTTGTAAAACTCATATTAATTCTTATTCATCTGTAACCAGTAGGTGATGTTTATTTACGGTGACATGCATTACGTTTCCAATTAATTTTGTAAAAATATTTTAAAATTAACATCATACTATCTTATGTGGTGAATTGAGGTTATATTTTTACAAATTTTTCCTTTTATTTCCAGTATAATTTTATTGTATTGTTTTATAGAAATATGCAGATATAATTATACTTACATAGGCTGTATGCATACACATTCTTCGTTCTCTGTATTGAATTTATTGTTGCCCACATGCGGCCCAAATTTCGATAAAGTTGCAGCTCCGCATTGAAGATTGAGCTGCAAAGTTAAAAGATGTCGTGTTTGTAAGCTGACTGATGTGAGACAAGGAATACAACTCTGCATCAGGTGACACTTCGAGGTAGCGTACTGTATCGACGCAGTCTCTTGGTTTTGGACTGACCTGGGGCTTGCTGACGTCTGAACATGGACAGGTACAAGGAAAGGATAATGGAGGCAAAGAGGAAGTCAGTTTTATTGTCTGGCCTTATGGTCACCAATTTTGGTATGTTAGCCCCAAGACACTAGGAGAATTGCAAAGAGTTTCATTATCATTGATAGTCTCAGCTACACACCGTGGAGCACTCACTAGAAATGTGGTGAATTTTAATTAGATACAGCTTTCTGCTTGTGTTACAGAACAAATATGACTAATCTTGAGTTTAGCATGAAGGAACTAGAGTCTAGATGGATTCAGCTACCGGAAGAAGTTCGTGCTTCGTACGGCCAAAACTATCTTGAAAAATGTCGGGTAAATATTAAGTTAGCCAATGACTCATTTGTTTTGAAGCACTCTAAGTCAGGAAGACTAGTCCTTTATATAAGCAATCTCCGTTCGTGTAATATTTATAAAGTTTATCCATGTTACCAGTGTGTGATTGCTAACATCGATAGACGTTATAACCTAATTCGTTTTCAACAGTTCTTAACTCTTTCGTGATTTTCGCTCTGCAATACCGGCCTAAAAATATTAACTTACATGTCTTGAGATAAGATGTAGTACAAGCAATTTTTGTTCAAGACACCTAATTCAAATAACATTTTCGTTACATTAGTTTTTTTATGTGTTTATTTTGGTGAAATAAGCCCCTAACAATCTGTGTTCTAACATAGAAAGCCCACACTTAGAAATGTCTGCTGGTCTTATAGATTAATATTTATTGTAATTTCAGACACTAATGTCTTACGGTTTGGAGGCATATTTCGTGAGTAAGAAGACCTACCAGGTTGTAGACGATTTGCAGGATGCAGTAGTTGGGAAGTCTCCGAAGGTATGAAGTTTAATCAGTGTAGAAAAACGCCCCTAGAAATTTCATTTGTACAATTAGTTAGGAAGGGAATTTACTTCATTTTAATTTATGCTGCATGATCTCTGTCTTATTTACCACAAAATTCTGTTTATTTAATAATTTCATCTCTTCCTCTTCCAAAAAAAAAAAACTGTTTTCAAATCAATGCGCTAAAATATTATAATGCCTCCCGTGATGGTACTCTGGCCCAACTGTACCTGCCTCGTGAAGACACTATAATTTAAAATGGCGTGGTATTAACGTCAGGGCCAAAGTCACTAATTTTTGTGCTGCCACCAATCATATTTCAACAAAATTTTAGACTGTTAGAAATCTCGCAAACTCCACTGCCATACAACGAAATAAAATACACAATGCACTCATCTATATTTCTCACTTAGCTTATCTAACACTCCAGGGACATCAATCAATAGTCAACAGTGCGTCAATTATGTCAGTAAAATTTAGGAATTAACCCAAAAATATTTAATATTAAATTAAAAATAAAAATATACAAATAACCACAATTTACACAAACAAAATGTAACAAATAAAAGGTTTGAATTTAGTAGTTGACCCAAATACTCGTCTTGCCTTTCTTTATATAGCCCAACGTACGTCAGAAATTTAGAATAAATTTCTAAATAATTTTCCTAAATAGTTTTTCGCCAAAATTGCTCAACTCGCGTAAATTAACTAAAAACGGTTTTCTAACACTTCCAACACACCTTACATTGGACACTCAGCAGCAGTCTGTGTCTCGTACCCATAATGTAAATTCTTCTTCAGCGTAGAAGTCAGAACAATACTTCACGTTGACCAAAGACGTAAGTATAACCAAACTTTCCACGAGAATGAGGACGTTTGCCTAGTTATAGTGGGCTATATAGAGTAGGGCCGCTGACACATCTAAAAATGTGCGTATTTTTCAGTGCATTTCACTGTTTGCCACGGGGGAGTTCACTGAAAGTTCATAGACTCCGCTACTTTACGGCAAAAGGGAAATCAATTTCTGAGATGCACATATTTGTAAGTGCAGTGCACTGTTCTTGTCGGCATTCGAAACTTTGTCGCATCTGTGAGCGATTGATTTCCCAACTCAAATCTATAAGTACACTGTTCATTTATTACACCATTAATTCTCACCCCGATCGGCTAAATATTAAGCAGTGTTGCTTCCACAGAATATATCATGGAATGTTCACCGGACTTTAGAATTTGCTAGTAGTATGTAAACTGAAACTCCAAATTTCCGAGATACGAATTACAGATAATTTTATCTGCTTATGTGCACATCTAGCGATCATTCTTATTTCGGATAAATTATAATTCAGCGCAACTAAACATATGTAATTCCGATCCCGGTGGCCGTGCGATCTAATGAGCGGGTTTGCGGCCGTTTGATTGCTGGGGTCGCGTGACAGAATGCCCCTGGGAACTTGGATATTCCTTTCTTGTGTCTGCTGTGTGTTGTGTAGGTCGGATTCTCGGACACGTGCTGTTCACAAAGAAGATTTATACAGAGTGTATATGTGTGTGTGTGAGTGTGTGTCTAATTTTCTGTAAACTAGAAACTTCAAAGCTAGGTGGTCTAGGCCCTATTTTGACTGTAGTAAAGAGAAAGAACTATAAATTATGAACTAAAACTGTGATGGTCATTAATTAGGTTTATTTTGATGTCGGTAATTTCAAAATGTTCAGGGTTTCACCTTTATTTCTGAGAAATACGAAACAGTACAATCATTTAAGCTACATTTCTTTCCATATTGTGCTACTGTGCAAATATACACTTCTGCCGATCGCTATAAAATTAATGGAAACATTCCTGGAAGCCATTTTGTGAAAGCCTTCTAAGCTATTTTAATATAACATTCAGCTCTCCGCCACATTCTTAATGGTGTCAGTAAAAAATCACTGAATCTCCGTCCCTTCAATGCTGATATCAGTTGAGGGAAAATTAAAAATCAGCTGCAGCCAGGTCAGGAGAGTATGAGGGAAACTCCAGAGTTGTCACATTGTTGTTTGCTAAGAAATCCTTGACCAAACCGACCGGTGTGCAGGAGCATTGTTGTGAAGGAGAAACCACATGTCGGTTCTCCATTTTACGGGGCGATTACAACATACCGCATCCCTAATGCGACGAAGGATGTCAATGTACATTTCTTTATTTACAGTAGCACGTCCTGTAAATTATACCAAGGAATTTCAGAAAAATTTCGAAGCTACTTCGTGTTACATATTGTTTCCATGGCACAAATCATAAACAGATGAAGGGCGAGATACTGTATTTTGACTTAGGGTGAGCAAATTTATTGTAGGTTTACATGGAGAGAATGTGCTTACTTAAGGAATAATTACTTCACAAAATAAAAGGACTAGAATCGTAGCGGTAGGACAAGACACGTTGTGTATTCTGTTTGTGTCTTCTAGTTTGTCACTTTATGACTGCAAAGACATGATAATTTGATTAAATTAACAACAATGACAATTGAATTTTGGCTGCCTGTCGGCAAAATGAGCGTATCCATTCGCGCGCGTGTCCACGTCTGACCAAACACCCCCTTGCTGTGTCACTGTTTAAGAAAAACAAATTTCGGTAGCCGCAGTTTTGGTGCTGTTAATATTAGAGCTCCTTCAGGTCTGCAGTCCGAATCGAGTGCCTTTTATTGTGGGTTGCCTAACGCACCTAAAAACAGCGCAGAGAAACAAAGCGCTTCCTTCAAGGAGAGGGTATGGGAGTCTGGAGCTTGCCGCATTGCTGGTACACCAAACAGAGGATCGCCAAGTTGCTATATCGCTTGGATGCCTTGCGCCGCTGTTCCAGCACTACCGACTGCAGTAACAGTACAGCGACAGCGACGAGTTGGAAACCTTGTGGTATAATAATGAAAGGCAACGTACGAGGTCCAGATCACAAATAAAACTCGTTGTAATTTACTGACTTCCGAATTTTTTTATGTTATTATGGCCTGTTCTCACAATTTTGTCTGGATTGTTTTTCTTGTGGTAATATGGATTTCAGCAGCAGCAGGAGCAGCAGCAGCAGTAGTAGTAGTAGTAGTAGGAGTTTTAACAGGAGTAGTAGAATATTTTTCCCCAGTTATTCACTAACCATCAAAGCAACATAATCACAGTGAATAGCAAAGTGTGATAATGTTCTACAATTTTCCGTCAACTACAGTACAAATTTATCTGGTAACTGCGTGTAAAATCACGTGTCGTGAGACAATTCTTTCATCGTATTAAAACAGATTTTATTTGGAGGTAACTGCTTGGTGCTAGTTCGTACTAACCAACGTAAGTGTCTTTCGGGCTAAACGACTGAGCGTTGGGGGTTCAGTTCCCGGCAGAAGCAAACATTTTCGCGTATCTACGATCCTGAAGGCCATTCAGCATCGTACATAGCTGCTACCAGGGACTGTTTAAAAATGCTGCCGGTTAATGAAGTGCGCTTATCACGTCAGTCAAGTGCCATATTCTTATAGTCCGTGTGGCGCCAAACCGCAACAGCATAACACCTCAGAGCGTGAAATTTAATTAAACACAGCTACATCTTTGTTTTATGTGCTTGTTTCAGGATGTTTATCATCCAGGTCTGAGACACAAGTTGATTCATAGCCTGATATATCTCGGGCCGATTCATCAGCTGATGGTCTGGATCATCTTATTTCTTCTAAGAAAAGAGGTTCATATTCTTACATAACTTTTTGTTATGACATGTTTGTGACTCTGATGAGAAAATTAAATTAGGACGAAGTGCTGTTAAGTCCTTACCCCGACCTACCTCCCGATGTCGTAGACGGAATCGATAGTGTCGTTGGAAAGAGGGGTCTGTTCGTGTGCCGAATTGCAAGTGTTCTGTTGTTACAGAGGCTGAAAGGAAGCATGTCAGGCGACGCGCGCGATTTCAACATCATGGAGACGCGAGCTGTCATTTTTGTTTTTTTTCTGCAAGGTAAGACGATGGAGGAAATTCAGCCATTCTGACAGAAACATTAGGAGAACATGCACAATCTATGCAACCGTCAAACCTGGGTGACCCAGTTTAAACGTGGTGATTTTTCCACCTTTGATGCTCCTCGTCCTGGACGATCTAAAAGAGTTACCTCCCCGGTAATCATTGAAAAAATTCACGAGCTAAACTTGGAACACAGCCAGATTTCGGCCAATTCAATAGCTGAGCAACTGGGCATCTCACGTAAGCGGTTTGGGTCCATCATTCACGAAGATTAGGACATGCGGAAATTCTGAGCCAAGTGGGTACCGAGATGCCTGAACGCCGATCAAAAACGTTACCGGTGCCAGTCGTCCGACCAAATATGTTTTTCTGTTCCGATTGGTAACCATGGACGAAACCTGGTTATATCACTCTTACTCGGAGAAAAAGCAACAATGAATGGAGTGGCGGTATAACAGCTCACCCCGCCCCAAAAATTCCGAGTGCAAAAATCCGCTGTTAAAATTCAAATAATCACCAACACATGCACAATTTTTCATTTGACACTCTAAAACTTTAATTTGTTAAAATAGTTAAAATCTCCGGCATGTTTCGTTTTACATTTAAAACATTTTCAGGGAGCTATTAGTTCATGCTAAAGTTACTTATCTCTTGTTGGTATGATGGTGTAGTAACATGTCTGTAATAAAATATGCTATATTAGCTATCTTTTTCTAAAATTTTCATTTATAACACTTGTTATACTGGCATTGTGGTAGCATGTCTATACTAGCTTATATTATGATCTATTAGCTATCGTCTTCTACAATTCCAGGTATATTATCCTGGTCGTCCTAGTGCTTATTGATGTAGAATCAGATAATTAGTATATTGGATAGTACAGTTTGATCCCTTACCGATACATGTTTGCGATGGGTTCAGATGTTGTGTTAGTCCTCCTCCTGCTGTACTGTGTCTGAGCGTGTACTGTTTGGTATGATTCTAGTTACGTTTGCTGCCCTGTAGAGGGGGTTGATCTCGTTAACCTGTTACTCCGTGATTGGATCTCCATGGATATAGTGCGTTTGTATATACAGGTTTTCCCAGCATGTCATCCGTGTGCCTTTATGGCAGTGTTTTAGTAATTGCATAGTTTCCTTTTGTGGACCATATTCATGTCTATTCTGCAAGATGTGTAATGCATATGCCGATTGTGGATTATTATATTTAATGTATCCGATGTGCTCCTTGTATCTTATATCTATCGATCTAACTGTCTGACCTATGTACACCTTGTTACACGTATTGCACTGTAGTTTGTATATTCCATTGGGGTTTGTCCTATTGGTGTTTTCTTTTGACAATTGTTGTTGGATAGTGTTAGTTGTCTTGAAAGCTATGATTATGTTCGTGTCTTTAAAGAGGTTTGTTATTCTTCTGATCATAGGACTAAAGTACGTGAATGTGATCCATTTTTTTGACTGTTTTTTTCTTTGTACCTGTGTTTCATCGTGGTTTTTCCTGTTTGTAAGCTTTTTCCTTAGGTTGTGTATAATATGCTTGGGGTATCCATTGTCTATTGCCATGGTGACTATAGTGTTCCACTCCTCTTTTCTGGCTTTTTCAGTTATGGGTGGTGTATACATTCTGTTTATATAATAACTAAAGGCAGCTATTTTTTGTTCTTGTGGGTGATTGGATTGGAAGTGGATGGTGGTGTCCGTGTCTGTGGGTTTCCTGTATATGCTGAGTTCTATATTGTTATTGTTTCTTTGTAAGTTGAGGTCTAGGTAGTGTATTTTGTTATTGTCCTCTGTTGTCATTTTGAATTCCAAATTCCTTTCTATTTTATTGATCTTTTCTTCTATTATATGATCTTTTATTTTCTGGTTGTTATATATGATTAGTACGTCGTCCACATATCTCTTGCAATACATGATTTCATTCGTATCCCACCATTGTTTTATGTAGGTTTCTTCTACATACTGTAAATATATTTCTGCTATTGTACCTGATAATGGTGATCCCATTGCTATACCTTTTACTGGTTGGTAGAGAGTATCTTTGTATTGGAAATAATTTTGTTGTATGACTGTCTTGATTATGTTTATTAATTGTTCCATTACATCCTTACTATTGTTGTTTTTATCTAACCAGTATTTAGTTGCCTGCATGATTCCTTTAGTGGTAGGTTCACATATAGCTCTTTTATATCTAAGGTTATTATCCTACTGTTTTCATTGATCTTTATTTTGTTCAGTTCTTCTGCTATCTCATAGGAATTTTTTTTGCATTGTAATTGTTTGGTAAATTTATCAAGTGGTGCATTTTTTTGTTGATATAGTTTGCTATTTTGTATGCTGGGGCCTGTGTGTTATTTATCACTGGTCTGATAGGCTCATTTTCTTTATGTGTTTTTATGTATACATTAAGTTTCGGTGCTGCAGGTTTTATATTCATGAGATACTTGTACTGTTGTTTTTCAATTATGAGGTTATTCTTTTTCAGTGTGTGTTGGATTATTGCCTGATATTTTCCCGTAGGATCTTTGTTAGTCTGTTTTATGTTATTATCTTTTATGAATTTATCTACTTTCTTATTTAGGTCCTCTATTTTTATTATTACTATTGCTTTGCTTTTGTCTGCTCTTGCTATTGAAGCTTCATTATTTTGGAGGGTCTTTTTTATGCAGTTCATGTTGTATTGTTGTCTCTTATGGAGTATGTTTTGTCTGTTCGTTCTGCTGATCCATTTAATTTGCTTAGTTGCTAAGTGTCTATATGTGTTTTGTGTTTTTGGTTCTAATCTTCTTATTGCGTTTTCAGTTTCTATTATTAACTCATTTATATATTCTTTAGGTTCTTGTTCTATTGCATATTTGGGTCTCAATTATAGTAATTTCGTTTGTTCTCTTGTTAGTTTTATGTTGGTCATGTTTATTATCCTTTGTTGTTGTTCTGCCTTTATTTCCTTTTGCGTTTTGCTTTGCTTTTGTTTGGTCTTATGTGTTAGTGCATCTAGTTTTTTGTTAAGTGTTTGTTACTGTTTCTCCATTATACCATTTATCTGTTCATCTAACCTGTTTTGTACATGCTGCCACATGCCATAGTGTTGGTATGCCCCCTCCAGATTTTCTCGGTATAACCGCTGGTTCAATTGTTGTTTCTTGCAGTGAACTGAAAAAAACTGAAAAAAAATTCGCTGTTAAAGTTCTCGTGTCGACTTTTTTGGAATCAAGACGGCATCCTCCTCATTAATTATCTTCCAAAATGTCGGACTATCAACGCGGAGTACTACTTGTCTCTGCTGGTGCAATTGAAGGAAATTTGGAAAGAAAAACATCTTGGGAAGTTCATCAAGGATGTCTTGTTCTTGCACGACAATGCCCCGGCTCACCGGACACTTTCAACCAAGAAGAAACTGGCCAAACTGGGCTTCCAGTATCTTGATCACCCACCCTATTCTCCGGATCTGTCCCCGTCAGACTACCACCTGTTTCCTGGACTGAAAAAAACAATTGAAACTTCGCCATTTTTCTTCCGTCGCGGAGGTCATTGCTGCCGTGGAGACCTGGTTGGATGGACAATATTCTGAATTTTTTTGAGTGGCTTACAAATTTTCGAGGAACGGGGTACGAAGTGTGTTGCATTTCGTCGGGAGTATGTTGAATAAATTGCGAGTTTGGTCGCTGTAGCTTTTTTCCTTCCTGGGCGGGTTAAGTATTGAACCGCAACCCTTCGTACAAGTACTTTAATTTCTGCTACTTTGGCTGTGCTGACATTAAAAACTTAAGCACAATATCAAATTTTCCAATTCTCTGTTATGATGTTAAGTGTTCTGATGGACACTTTAGTCTCAAATAGACATACTGTCGTTCCTGGACACTTTCTGTTACACATCTCTCATCGCAGGCAGAAGCAGTTTGATTCTATTGAGGTCTTAATTTTTGTGTTCCCAATTATTCGATCACAGTCATGCTAAATATATACACTATACAAGGAGGTTATAAAACTTTGTCTTCCAATACATGCAATATTTGATTTCAGTGAGATAATGGTCAGGTATACTACTTTCAGCTTTCAGTGTCATTAGTGCTGTGTATGATAGGGCCAAACCGCAGAGCAAGGCGATATACGGCACGCTCTGGACCCAGGTGACATAATCGCTTACCAGTGCAGCTGGTGTTACGTACTCGCAAAAAGCGAGGCAGCGAACTCCGAAAGGTTTACCACGACTTTGGGCGCTCTGGGATAATTGCTTGCCGTACCGCTGCATACATAACGCACAGGTGGAAAGCGGCGCCTGCTTTCCTTACTTGAACGTCTAACCCATGGCCGCTTATTCGCCTGAAATTTCTTATATTCCTATTCCTCCTTCACGAAGGCGCAAAATTAGTCTTGTTTTATATATTTATAATCCGCAGACAGCGTGTTTTATAAAGGACATATCATACTTCTTCATTCATTGGTTTATTTAGTCGTCATTGTGTGCATTTCAGTTTTATATGAACTTGTTTCATTCATGCGGCCGAGACGTGGCATTGATCACCCACCCAGATATATCGCCGAGGTTTAGAATCTGTGTCTTTAATGCCGTGTTACTGGGTGACATATACCTTTACGATCATTTCTGTCTACATTAACACATGTCATCTTTGTGACGTGTCAAAATATAACTTCATCTCTATGATGTTTCTTACCATGACAGGTGGCATAGTGTTGTCTCTATTGTGGTGTCTAGGCTACGTGTAGTGTTTTCCAGGCCAAGGTTCATAAATTTTTCTTTTCTCTTGTAAAATGCCTTCAGACCAGCACTGGGTCCCATCCAACCCCCTAGTCAGTGGGTATCTGGCCTTTTTTGTTTGCGATCGAATTGCTGGGGACGAAAAGTTATGGGTTTACAATGATCTACTCTTCATACACCTTCATTTTGTCGACAGGGAAGGTTTGACACTTTCTTTAGCTTTACCGTTGTTTATTTGCTATTGACTTTGTTCTCTCTTCAACACAGTGATGACACGAAGACTAAAATTACAGAAGACGTGACCGCTGATATAGCGAGAATAAATAATGACAGTGGAATAATTCTAAAGTGCTACAACAGTGTTAATGATGAATGAATGTATCCGTTTCTTAATTATTCACTGTTCATCTATGCGCGATAAAAATTAAAATTTTGTGCACCTCAATATCCTGTAACAATTAAAGTTTCGAGAATTCCGAAACCAAATCCCGTTTTGAGCCATCTTCTAGGGCAATTAAATTCCATTCACATGACCACAACCTGTTGTTACAATTCTCACATTATTATAATTGATCTTGGCACACATTTGTAACTTAATTGTAAAATATACAGCCTTGAACAAAATAAATTTTTGGAATTAATTGTAAGTTTTGAATTCGAAATCTAGCAATAATTTTTATTATTTATTTTGTAAAATAAAGGATTAAAAAATTTAGCAGTAAAATATATTCTGTGTACGTATATTATGTATTCACTCACTTTTAGACTTAACAAAAAATGTAATTCATTGAAAGTTTCTTTGAAGAATAATGTATAATATTTCTCACATTAACTGAATTGGCTTAATTATTTGTTTATTAATTTTAGTTTAACATAATTTTTACATCTTCTTTTGTAGCATATCTGGTATTCAGAACTATATTTATCAAATAGCACACGTAGAATTGTAAGTTCTAAAAGTACGCCCCGTAAGAATGTGGTGTTGTTGTATTACTTAAAATTTACGTTATTTCTAAGAGCAATATTTTATTTTAAAGCATTCAGATATAAACTATTGTTTACATTTGTACCTTCCTATCTCGCGTGCCTTATCACAACTAGTGAACGCGCTAACGACGGGCACAACAACGGAGCTTGATAATGTGGTTAGTGAACGCTCTTCCCAACAGCACTCTCGTGTAGCTGTATGATTTGCAAAGTGAACGCGCACAAGCAGTGGCGCTGCGTTTCGGTTTGTTCGTTGAATAAACAAAATGGCGCAACGGTTGTGTGTAGGGCGACACGAAACTAGACCCTTTGGTGGAGTTTTCTAGTTTCACATGCAGTGTCTTCGCCTTTGCAGTGCTGCAATAAATTGGTACAATTACTTATTCAGTGGGTGTTTTCAGTGTTTCTTGTATTTGTTTTTGTATTAGAAAATTAGTGTGAGCAAGAACTAGTCTAACCCTATACCAGTAAAATTAACATCTCCAGTAATTTTATCTGACTATGGTTTGTTTAGTTTTTTCCCGTTAAATGCTCGTTTATCAGTGCAACTAAATCGTTCGAACGTGAACCAACACGAAGTGTTCTTGTGTAGTGCTGTAATCTTCTGTTTGTGGAAGAAGTGAGGATTGTTATATTGGATAAAATAATTTAATCTGTGGACTGCTAGTGACAAAAAGAAGACCCGGCTGGATAAATTGTTCTTTCCCGCAGAGGTCTTCAGTTAAACTCTGGAGGCGGTGGTGAGTGCAGACATTATGAATTTCGTCAGGATTTGTTTACAGGTGCAACAGGTCTGTGGTGGACACTGGGTACATTAGAATTGCAGCAACGCATAACCTCACCCCTCTGCGAGAAAAAGTAGAACTTAGTTACGTAGTTATAAATTACATAAACTGTTTAACCTTGTAGCTAATCCTCTTTAGCTGTAACTGAACCTCGTTTTTGCTTGGAACTGCAAAACTCGTCGAACATTTTTCTGTACATTAGCACTGTTCAAAACATACAGTTCAAACGGAACCCTATATTTTTAATTGTTCAACAGAGATAAAGGAAATGAATTTTACCAAAATGGCAGGGAGGTCTAATGTAAGAGAAAGGCTCATAAATTTAGAAGTGTAAACTTTGAATTGGATGTGCCTTCCTGTGTTTGTTCCATCATTCAACTACAGAGAGGTTTAAAGCAAAATTAAGCCGTGTTAAACAAAATGACGCACTTTTTATGACGTAATGGAACAACTGCACGATGCAGTGACTGATAGTAGCTTAATGTTTCAGTTCATTGGCACATTACTCTTGTGTTAAAATCTAGACTTTAGCGGTGTTTTGAAATTTCTTTTTTATTCATTGCCATACCGTCGTATTATTGACTACTTGGTCATAATCTTCACTCAAATACAAAACTCTTTAAAAGTCACCATATATATAATTATTTTTATATATATTTGTATATATATGTATGTATGTGTACACACACACACACACACACACA
>Ga0123354_10004012_pt1 | contig 20647 bp, 13 predicted proteins | sample TergutLab28metaG_2_FD_97872 | JGI IMG/M metagenome (GOLD analysis project Ga0123354, IMG submission 97872) | Labiotermes labralis P4 segment gut microbial communities from Petit-Saut dam, French Guiana - Lab288 P4 | ecosystem: Host-associated > Arthropoda: Insects > Digestive system > Gut ...
ACAACAACAACAACAACAATAATAATAATAATAATAATAATAAAGAACAGAACCAAAATCTGCAACACTATGAAAGCCTTACCTCTCATGCAATTGTTCTTATATGCTGCCCACTAAAAGTAAATTGTATGACAGTTTTTTGCACAGTCAAGATAGAGATGTAGCAGGTAGCCATACATAAACTTGCACAACAGTAAGAGTCTTGCAGTACCTCACACTATGAACTATTAAAGTTTTTTAGCATATGTTTAGCTACACCATCACTAGATATCTTCCCCCACATACAATACAGAATCAGTAATCTGCATATGCACTGGACAGAGAGAGCACTATGCAATGAAGAAACTGACAGACTGCATCTGAAATATAATACATCTGAATTCATTTTCTGGCTCCTCAATAAAAGGCTCTTTGTCATTCAGTCTACAACTCATTTAGTTAAGTCCAATTATCCTACAGCTGAATTCCCTCTCTTAGAGCATTTCTACACTCACGTTCAAATCTATCACCTGGTAGACCACCATTAAACTATATGAAGCGTAGCAAGACAGGCAATGATGCTCGACATAACAATGGGGCACATTTGTGCAACTACTGTTGCAGTGGAAAAGCAATAAGTATTACACATTCTAATTTATGTGTTTGTAATCTTTGGTACCCAGAATGCAATGTACATGTGCCATGTTGTTATCTGTTGCCTGCCTGACTCTACAATATTTTTCCATGTTATCACATAAACAGCAGGATTTTTGAGGGGGGAAAAAAACCATTGAACACAAAATGTGTGTTTTGATTTTCTCTACAACTTTGTCTGAAATATTTCTCATTTTAAGAAGAAGCAAGCAAGATACGATCAAAAATATGTATTGGTCTTTATGTTAAGTACCTGTTATTCTTGTCATATTTTAAAGAAACTTTACTCTTCTTGAAAGATTTAAAAAAAAAAAGAAATATGAAGTGTAATTAAAATCTGTCCGATAGACAACCAGCTTTTTGCTAATGCGCCTAAAAATGGCTTATGTCAAGATCTTAGGTTTTCAAAGCAGTAAAAATTTAGATAGTAATCCTCTGAAGTTACAATACTATGTTCTACACAAATGTACGAAAATGTGTAACAAATTTCAACACAATTTGAGATTTTTTTTGGCTTGATATAGAATGCATTCATTAGACTTATGGTATCATAAAACTGAAGTATTTACAAATGTTGCTTGGTGCATAAATTTATTCTAGAAAACAGCCCAGATAATTAAGGCATGAATAATACTAAAATTAACAAATTTTGAAGTGAAGAAAGCATTGGTAGCAATTTCTCCATGCAAGTCTCATATGAATTCAGCAGATATGTACATGTCAAATGTACTCAGTAGATTAAAACAAAATCCATGCAATAAAAAATGTTTAGCTACCCAAATCCAACATAAAATGAACAGGATTAAACCAAAGTCTGTGTAACACAAGAGGTTTGCCCACACATAAATTAAACCAATATTCTTGAAAAGGTAGTCTGCCCACATAAATATGTAAAATGAATGAGTTTAAACGAAGATCAACTTCACAAATATAAAATACATAATTTAGCGTAAACTGAGGGCATTTAAAGTAAAATTCACATAACAGAACACCAGCACACACATAGTGCCAAGTTTATCTTCAGCCATACAAAAATGTCAGAAATGCTACGCACCTTATTCTTCACAGATAGTTCAACATTCTTCAATGATTCAAGCTGTGTCTGTAGAGTAGCATGTAGGTTGAGGTCAGTCAAATCCTTTTTGCCATTCACATCAACTGACAGCTTAGGTATCAGGTTGCCGTTATATGAAAACCCACCCTTCAGCAATTCTGTGGACAGAATAACTTAAAGTATCTGGCAAGAATACATACTGTCTTGCTGACAGACATTCACACTTCAGTATCTTGAAAGTTACAGGATTTGTTTAATCACCATATTTTGTGCACATGGCAGTTTGTCAACAGTCAGTAATACTGGATTTATCCAGGAGAAATGTGATCAAGATTTAGGGATACTTGAATTTCACATTCCTTCAAAACATAACAGTAAGTTTTTCTAGAACAGATTAAGATTCCAAAGGAACAGCATTAAGTTGCTCTGAATAACTTGCTTGTGAATGTTTTACAAAAAGTAAGCAATGAAAGTTAAAAATGAACAAATGATCTGCAAATCAGATAATCTGTACACAGATAACTTGCAACGTACTCTACTTTTGATATTTACTTATATCTGAGTAACTTGTGGTGGAAAATATTTGGCCTGGCACTCTCCTTGTATGTGATGTTGTATAGTCTATAGCATATTTTAGACCTGAAAACTATTAATGTCATTAAAAACCCTGTTTTATTTTATTTTACTGTTAACTGTTCTCTCATAGTGGATTTGGCATTATTCTGAGAGTATACTAATAATGGAAAAGACTCAGAATAGAGTAGCTTCAACTTTACTACGGAATTCTAGCTGCCATAAGTCATGCATTTCTTTTATAATTTTAAAAAAATCACAGTACATCAAAAGAGCAATGTGTCTCATAAGTTTAATATTAACTTTTAATTTGCAAGTGCCTAAACTAACACAGAACCCATTTCAAAAACAGTTCGTAATATGTGAGGTTTCAGGCTTCTGTAATGGTATAGTTGAGTCCTTCACTCTTCTAGGATGTTATGTGGTGTATGCTGGATGTTTGATTACTGACATTTTAGGACAGACTATCTGTCTTCTTTGACAGCATGACCCTTGAAGATGGGTGTGTTAGGCTGTCTCGAAACAGTGGCAACCAACTACCAATCTGCACCATTCAACATCCCAAAAGAGCACCATTTTAATCATTCATATATGTCAATTAGATTGCAGCACCTTACTACACAAACTTACTGCAAGGAAGATGCATCATAACAGACAGCTTCTTGCACTACAAGGCTGGTCACAGTTGCATAGTAACCAAAAGAAAGATAAAAATCCAGATGAGGCACTAAGCTAAAATATTTATAGTTATAGGAGAGACAGTTAAAATTTGTAACATAGGTAGTTAACTTATAAGATTTCAAACGTAACACGGAATACATAAAGGTGTTGTTACTGTAAAAACAAATTCCCCTAATAAAATTTTACATTCAATAAATTCTAGTTACAGGAAAGATATTATTAATTAGCGCTAGAATTAGATATTTTAATTCTGTAAATCAAGCACTGACACAAAAAACAAAAAACTGACAATATACAGCCATGAGAGTCTGAATATTATTTCAGTTTCCACTTGCTAAGTACCAGGTATTGGAAGAATGTGGTCTTCTAGGACATTTGGCTGTATGCATTAGTCTATACACAGAACCTAGTTTCCAGTCAGTAAAACATATAAATGTGAAAGTGAAAATGAGTGTAATAATAAATGAGGCCTCCTATGTGAGAACAATACTCCAAAACTAGAACAATCTTAAGGATTATAAACATCCATGCACAACTAAATGACAACACTGCATCTAAAACAGTAAGCCTACTAACTTTAATTTTAATTTCAACATATTTTAGCTATGAGAGACACAGGCTACATTAAGCCATCCTACATAGAATATTCTGCTCAATCTTGGTTTTACCTGACAATGCATTTTATTATACATGTTGTACACTACTTTTTAATTATGTATAGCCTAAGGATGGCATGTAATTAGCCAAACATACAGCTTTATCAACTCTGTTAATAAATAAAATAATTGTGCCAGACTGAATACTGTTGTCATTATTGATAACATGCACAACATGAAACACAATATAAACTACATACACATCATATTACAGATCCTACTCATCACAGTGACATCAAATATCAAATATTATGAACTTGGACAATCACTACATATAGAGCTATTTTGCCTGTTATTCACTTAAACAAAAGTTTTATTACCTTTTGTCTTGAAGTCATCATAGTTGAAGTACCAGTTACTAGAGTATGTCTTTGGTTCACTATTGGGAAAAGTCACAACCAACTTGTTACTGCCTTTCACATCCTCATTGTCTGATTCAATATTGAGTTTGTATACGTCATCAACCACAGTAGTCGTCCCACTGTAAATGAACTATAAAACAAACAGAAAAAACATCTTTCTCTGTCATAAATGGCTACTAATTCATAGAATTATCCACCACAGAACAGTATCTTAGACCAAGATCTGTTTGCTCATCTGTGACTTAATTTATACTGATACACATATTATACCTTGTGTTATATGACATACATAGGCATTTAACCACATCTGGAGAAAATACTATACTGCAGGAAGTATAGTTTTAAGACACATAGGAAGAAGTACTGTCAAAAAAGGAACACTTGCTCAAAAGTCTTATATTACTTCAAAACATATGATGTAGATCATGAACTTTCTGACAACTTGATTTATTTCTTATGCCCTTGTGCATAAGTCAAAAGGTAAAGTTGTCCCTGTATGTGCCACAAAGGCATACAGGGCGAGTGGAAGTGTAGCTTCACTCACACCTCAGTACTAGATGGAGGTATGTGGTCAGCCTCATGCCCTGGCCACTTCATTTTACTCCTGCAGATAAACACTCTGGTACCAATGGAACAGGAGGCTGGGTAACACTCAGAGCCAGCCTGGAAATTTTGGAGAAGAGGAAAATCTCTTGCCCCCACTGATATTCAAATGCAGGATGGTCCAGTCCATAGCCTAGCCACTGCACCAACTACACTATATTGCTCTACACAAGTTACATTCATGAATGGTTAATGCAGGTAATTATAACAGCTTTATTTATATCATGTAAGGTCATTACTTTACACTGTCAATAAACACATTTAGATGTGTTAATACTAATCAGATTTGGGTGAATGTATAGTCCTGCTCCTTGGAAAACACAATGACCTTTTACCTTTGTGTGAATAAGAAAACACTACCAAATCTCATTCAAGTCCATTAAAGTGCTGTTTGTCATTTTAAGTCAGCCATCCCTGTTCTGCCACTTCCAGGCTTCAACAATAAATTTTTGAGCTCGTGTAAAATAATTACTAAATGTCTCATGGTCTGACATCAATTAGCAGTAATTCCCATATACATACAAATTCAGCTACCCTACAATACATTTTTTCAGCAGTCTTAGCCTTTGCTGATTATTTACAGCAGTGTCAGTACAAAGTGAGACTACGAATACTCACCTGATGCTCTGTCACATACTCCTGACACCTGTAAGTCTCCACTCCTATACCCATTTCCTAAGTTCCATGCACTCTATTCCATTCTTTATTTGGTGAGGTTAGCTCGGAGTAGATTACAAGAGCTAGTGTATGCCTAGCAATCATAAGGTAACTCTAAACTCAGTGGAACATTGCAGGAGGGATTCTAACTCTCAGATGTCTCTTGTAGAATGAATCTTAACATACACCAAATGCTTTCATCACATACACCCAAAATCAAAACCTAACACAATACGCAATATTAAAAAAATTTTAACTCTGTATATATGTCCTGTCAGGCCCACAATCAACTATAATTCCTGTGAATTACATCACTACATATATCTGATACTGTAAAATACCCACCTGTACTCTCTTCTCTTCAATTGTACCATTAAGAATCAATACGTCCTTGATGTGCTTAAATGTTTCAATTGGCAACTTCAGTTCAATCACACTCTCCAAATAAAATGGTCCTCTGTAGAAGTTCTTATCACGCTGAGGGACCTTGCTTACTTTCCCATGCAGATCCACTGTGGTCGCAGTACCATAGCTACCATGTCCCTTGTAAGTGACGTATGACTCGTAAATATCAGAGTTGTATTCTACGCGGACAGGCTCGCCAATCAGTGAACCTTGCAGTGCTGCCTGAAACATTTATTGTAGTATAAAAACATAATCTTCATTCTACTACTGAGGCACAAGTAATTGTTCTATAACTCTAAGAAAAGACCAGAATTTGAATAAAGAACATAGAATATTTTATACAGAATACAAAACAAGTAAAATATAGTACCAAATATTTGAAACAAATTACCCAACAGACCATCAACAACTTATGTAACAAATTACACATTATATTCTTCACTTACTGTTCAATTCACAGTTTACTTACAGTGAAACCGTACTTAATACGTCTCCCTTTAAAAATTTCTGATATTTACTGTTAGAGTTTTATTACCTGAATATTATCTGAATATAAAATTTCCTCAAATTAAGGTTTCCTTCAGTTTAACTTCCAATATAATAGCTACCCCTCCCACAACGATTAACATTAAACACGAATTTCACTATTATATGCTGCAGATTTTATGTACAATGAACATTATATATGAAGATATACACACAGATTAGTGTACTGCTTCATGTCTCAACATCAGGATTTCATACCTGAAGTCAATCCCCATTATAAATGTCAAACAAACACAGGCCTAACTCAAAAGGATTATGGCATTATGGATGTTTGCAGGACACTATGCTGGCACCTACATGTGACTGAATTGAACTGGCAGCAGTTATAATGCTGAAGACACATTCATTTTGGGTACTGATACCACCCCTACTAAAACCTCTGAGTTAAAATCTCAGTATCAGTACAGGCCATTCAAACCCTCTACTCCCGTACCATCAAGGGTACGATGATGTTTAAACTCAACTTTCTACGCACATTTAAACAAGATTGTTATTTTGTTTTGTTGCCTGATGATGTTCCAGTTGTATTTGTACTCACCTGTGCCTTGATTACTCTCTGTTCCCGCTGTGGGATGTTTGTGGCAGCAACAATAATAGCCACATCTTTACCAGTTGGTGAATAATAAGCAAGTTTTGACTGTCCATCAAATGAGTACTGATTGGTATCAACATTCTTGGCAGCAAATTCAAAAGTAACCTTAGCTGGCTCACTCGAAGCTGATGTCTGTGCTGTCAGTTCAAGTTTCACATCACCTTCGCTGTTAGTAGGCCTCAAATGAAGGTTTCGATCCAACTGGAATTAATATGACAGTTGGTGCAACAAATAAGTCACATTATCTTAACATCAACCTTTTATGATAATTATATATAAACAAGTAAGTATCCATCATACACAATATATATTTGTTACAGAGAACCGACAGCTACACAGCATAGCAAGGAATGAAGTTATTGCAAAAGCAGTTTTGGTTGAAAAAATATTAGCATTTAATTGTATATTTTCTTCTTTAATTTGTTTTAATGGTAGATGTGGGCTTGACTTGTACAAATTATTTTAATGTGATTCATCCCATTGTGTTAATTATATGAAAACCAATAGTATCTGTCAAACACAACATATATCTGTTGGTTCTTTTTCACAAATATACATTGTTTTCAACAGATCTTAACAGGACTTCAAACAAACAACAGCAAAATTACAAGAGTTCAGTTAATCATTCACTCAATACTTTGTATACCCTCAACATGTGAAGTACTGACACTACCATTCGGGTAGACATGTCATGACTCAAAATTGTCACTAGTAGGTAAGCTTGATGGAAATAAACAGAATCTTACACGCCAACCTTTTCTGTCATGTTTGCATTTATGCTAATGTTTTATAATCACTACACATATATCATTCAAGCAAATGCTTTTCACAGCACTGCTAGTGAATGCAGCAAATCCCAAGCAGATCACATGGCTGCATTCATGAGACACCAGCAAACACAAGCTGTGCAACACAATGGACATGATTAAGCAAACAGATACAGTGTGGCATGCTTACATACTGGCAATTCCAGGCACATCCATCATACAAAACCAATAAGCTGTCCATCAAGACCAAAATGTAACCGTCACAGCACAGCACAACTACAGTGCACTGCCACAGAATGAATATCCCAGCATGCTCAACATAAGTGACGTGTTCGTAAATATCAATCCCCCAGTGGCTTAGACTGGATAGGAAAAATAAACTACTGTTCTCCATGTTGGACCGTTCTAGATCCAGTTCAGACCATTCACATGAGATATCCACATGTTTCAGCCCTTCAAGAAAGTAACGCAGGGTTGAGGTCCTTGTTCTTCTGGGATATGGTGCCATGTTACTGTGTGATTGGTGCCTGAAATTTCAAGCAAAGCATAGTGGTCATGCAACTATGAGTACCAATCACCCAGTGACATGGCACCATAACCCAGAAGAAACAATATCTCAACTGCATTGCTGCAAAAGCCAAAAATCTCAAACAACACAAAGCCAATGATTTTGTCACATAAATGTGTCAAGAACACAATGGTGCAATCATCCCAGAAGTAACCCAAAGAATTCTTTGCAGAGGGGACTGATCGACTGGTGTCTCAATGGATGTCCACCTGAACACTTACAGTGAATTGTTATAATGGGCTCTACTTGTTCACCAAGAACAATCCCTAAGCAGGTTTAATCTGAAGAAGCCTCATATAATGATGAAATGCCCATCAGTCTGTCTGTCCTCACTACCACTCACCACCAAACATGAGTTACCAGCACTACTCACCTTGCCAGTGAAGTGGTGCCCAGTTGGGAGAGTTAGGTCAAATTCTCCCTTCAGCTGTCCATCATCAAGTTTGTCTATTAGTTGTCCCTTAACATTGAATTCGGTCTTATACTTTGAAACAACAAGTGTATTCCTGCAGAAATTGAACTTGTAAGATCACATGGCTGTTTGTTATAATTATGCTAGATTCCACATCAATGTAAAATATTATTTTATGTATTTCCCATTACCATCTTAATTGGTTGCCAGAAATAAAATAACTGCCATTGTTTGAATTATTTTTATAAAACTGTACTAAATTTTGGATAAAATCTGCAATTTCATCCACTATTAATTAACAGAAGTACTATGTAAACCTGCATGCACATGCTGGTGAACATTCATCAGACTGAAAATATAAACAAATATGGCAACATGGGATCTGAGGTTCTCACAGCTAGATTGATGAAGATTACACTCCTCTGGGACATGATGCCATGTTGACCGGTAAATAGGTACTAAGATTTTTGAGGAGCTTTCTGCCTCCACCTTCCAGAACTAAGTGGTCAAAAACAATGGCAATAACAATACTTTAGGCAGGAGAACAGAAAGAAATGGTTTAAATCACCAAACAAAAAATACACATTAATGCAAAAATGTATGGTTCGTCTACAATGTTTACAGAGTTGCAGGTCTCTTCATAATAAACATAAAAAAAAAACTGACCAGTTTAAATTTCACATTTTTGTAATCTCTTGCATTTTTGAAGCAGCAAACCCTCAATATGGTTCTGTAAACAAATGTCGTAGAATTACTTTCAACTGTTGCATTCTATTGAGCTACTAACCATTAACAGTCACACATCAATTCCCTTTCAACACAGCTTTATTGACTAATTATAATCAGTATGTGGCGAATGATACACAATTAACCACATGAACCAAAACATGTAGTCAATTACATATCAATAACCAAATACACTCTGATATATCTACTCCATAAGGCTGTAATGAAAAAGAAGTGTTATTGTGATAAATATTGACCTCTGGCTTATAAATAATCTTGCAAAATATTTACCATGAACTTAACAGTACTGCCTGTTTTGTAACTAAATGAACTTACTTAGAATTGATGGCATATTTCTTGAGGTCTGTATCAGTTTGGAAATGAATCTTTTGGTTTTGGTCCTTGTCTGCATTGTAAAAGATATCAACAGTTGCAACATTTTGGGATCCTGTAATCTGAAGGTCTCCAGTGCCTTTGATCTTTCGGTCAATCTTTGGAATATCTACATTAAAGGTAGCACTACCTTTACCACCAGAGTACTTGAATTGGCCACTTCCAGACAAATAGTCCTTGAGGTAAACCTGTTCAACAGAACATGCAGTAAAAATGTTAATCACATCAAGACACATGTTATTCATCACAACATCATATAAGCAATGCTAGTTAGACCACTTGGGCAAAATGATGAAACCATCTATTTGCAGTGGCATACTTATGAAACCACACTGCTACTAAATTATACTGTGACTATGATAGAATTATTTCATATTCTGGGAGTCAACACTGACATATACTTCAGTTCTAAAGTCTCTTTATGTTTAATGTATCATATTCAATTCTGAAAATCAAGTCACTCAATTTATTACTATCTTATAATCATAGATAATTAAACCATTACCTTGCAATTTCCACTTGGACTTCCACTATCCCTGTTGTACTTGACACTGACTTCAACATAATCAGTGTTGCCAACTGAGGCCTTGTAATGGGTATCAAGCAGATGGTGATTTAGAACCAGCCCATAATCAAGCCTGAAATACACATTGGTTTAATATGAAATTGGGGAAGTACAAATTTATTAAAAAGAGTTAATTTATTTAATAGAAAATGAATTTATTTTTCAAAATACAAAATATTCACAAATTGAAATGGCATATACAGTTATTGTTAATTGTTTACAATGAGTACTATTTGCCATTCATCACTTCTGTGAAATATTTTACACAGCTGAAATGAAAAGTTACTCCAAAATAGTGGATTTGGCATAGTCCACAACACATTTTATAATAAATTTCAGCAAAAACATCTCACTTTAAAAATTACTACTAATTATACATACTTGTAGTCATTAGGCTGTCCATGAACCTTAGTCACGGCATCAAGCTGAAAATTGATGTCGTCCCTCTCAAAGTGGTGTGTGACGTCAGCCACCAACTCATATTTTCCACCAGGCTTCACCTCTAATTTAGTAGTGAATTTGGACTGATCAGGAGATATGATTACACGTTTTGTTTCAAATTCTATGCTGTTATCAAGAGCCTTGGCCTGAAAAGCATATGTTACAAATTAGTACTGAGGGCAATTACATTTAAAGTAATTCCAACGAACCATCTGGGTACAAAAAATTATTTGACAAACTTAATTTTAACCATGTTAAAAAATATAACATTAATGACTTATAATATTACATAAACCTTCCAACATTGTCATATTGGTATAGAATATAAAAGCTTGCAACCTACCATTTATATATCTGTTTCAATCATGAACATAGATATACATCAGAACTTACTGTTTAATTACCTCTGACAATTAGTCACACACAAAAACATTAATGCTGTCTCATAAAATATACAACAGGGAATTGTCATAAAGCAACTAAAACAAACAATAAGAAAATCAGCTCAGCTTACCAAAATGAAATCTGCTGTTTAGTGAACAAATAAAAAAACTACCAACAAGGTAATGAAATTTTGCAGAGGCTTTAACATAAGTCATTTTTACACAAACAATTTTTCCAGTTTTGGATCACGGTTTTATAACGTGTATATATTATGATTTAATGGTTTTATATCACATCTGTGTAATAACATGGAACTCCATTGCTACAGATCTGATGCTGCAAAAACATACTGTATTTGCACACAATTTAATGAACTGTGTGCAGAAGGACATTTTTAACTGAAACATGTGGCAGATATACTGATTAAGAAGATGTACAATTGCACTGACTAAACATGTGTTTTGCATAATCACTTAATTTGTACAGACTGAAATAAATGATCCAGCAAAGTCAAATTTAGTACTACTCTTTCTGTATGCCTTTGATGGAACCAAGGCTAATACATAGTTCAAACATGATATAATAATGTTCAGACTAGGATGGCATAATTACATCTTGTGCAGCTGACTAGCTGCCAGTACAACAGTCATTAGTCATTAGCTTATATGTGTGTATATTATACTTTAATTTATTTTGAAGTTGTATTTGTGATTTTGTAATTATTTGTGTTTACTTATTTTAATTCGATATTCTGTTCTATATTTGTACTATTTTATATTAATTATTCTTGACTGTCTAGTACAGTGACAGGCTCTTCTGTTACATAGAGCAAAAGTACTTATTTTTTGACTGTTCCTATATCCACTGGATGAACTCCTGTATATGGATTTTTGGAATATTATTAAAGAATTAAAGAATCTGTTACATCTCTGTATGTTGCTTATCACATGCAAGAATGAAGTAAAGAGGAGATTTGAAGTGAAAAGAGCAAGTAATCTGTCCAACAAAATCATACAAATAAAAAAAACCGCAACCTAAGGAGGCCTACTGGTAGATTTAAAATGACAGGTTGACAACATAATCATGTGCATGACAAAGTATACCATTATCAGATCTATAAAATTTGCTGGCTGGAATGATCAAATTAAATCTGATACAAAATTGTATTAAAACAGAAACAATTCAACTGCGTACATTAAATCAGTTTATTTTATATGTAGATTTAGCTTACCTACTCTGTCTCAATTGTACCATTACATTAAATGAAGAAATACAGATGTGCACAGATACAAAAACATACAGATGAGCACACACTTTCACATTTTAGTTTTTGTTTTTCACCTACAAACTGCATCTAATGTAGAATAGTGTAAGAACTTCAGATGTGTCATATGTAAAGTGCTACACACAGTTTGAAGTCCTCCGGGATTTTTCCTATGTAAAATGGTGACAAACTTTTCAGAGAAGCACAATGTCTCCATTCTCAGGATCAAGCACACCAAGAAGACACAGGCACTATGTCTACGCCTACCATGAAATGTCAAAATGTCGTAAGAACAAGAAGACATGAGCCTTCATCAACACTGCCATGAGAACCTCAGATCACACAAATTCTTCCAATTTTTTCAAAACCTAATTAATCAGGAGAAGAAATGTGCATTCTTGCAGCAAACATGGTGCATCAGCCCTCACAGCTAAGAATTCAGTAACTGTGTTATGCAGCACTTTTGTCAATGAATAATCCATAGCCTTCTGTGGCTTCCTCATTCACCTGATTTGCCTTCATGTCATTGTTGTCTATGCAAAAGTCTGACAGATGAACAGGTGTACTAGAATAACACACATACAAAGGCCAAAATTAATAAACATGGTGCATGCAGTATTGTCAGTTTCATGACTGAGAAGATAAAATTTTCAGGAATGTGTTCACCAGGTATCAAACATGCCTGACAGTGGGAGAAGATCATTTCTGGCACCTGCTATAACATACAGTGAGTTACAGCAAATAATTTGCAATATTAAGGTACACAAAACCAGTTAAGTGCAGTCCAATGACATGATGACACTGCAGGTTTTGCAGTTAAGTGGTGCATCATGTGTGAGTATTAATATCTGTGCAAAAGAGAATATTAACATTTACAACAGAGAATCTATTCGGTACAAAATTTTCATGTTCATACACCACCAGGTTGTATGAACATAATGAACCTACATTAGGCACAAACTGTTAAGGCTGCACATATCATCTGTATGAAATCTTCTGATATTTCTCTCAGACACAAATTTTGAGGCCATGTGCAAGGAACTTCAGATAGAAGTGTATGTGGTGAGAAATGTTATCAAATGCATAACTCATACATGCTGCATGGTACAGAGTAGCTGTAATGGCAGGAATATTAACGTTACTTACATCAAATTCCACTTCATAATCTCCAGGATTTTTGACCCCAGTCTTTGCAACCAGCTCAGTTTCAAACTTGTATTTCTCATAACTTGCTTCAATATCAACATTGAGACGCTTGCGAGTTACCGCACCATCAAATTTCCCAACAATACCCAATAAAGGGTAGGACACTGCATGATAAAATGTTCAAAAATTAATACACATATAAGAAGAGAATAAAACTCCTCCACTTTTACAAGTCATAAAGAATATATTTACATTCATGACAGAATACCGTTAAATTAAACAAGGCTTTGTGCTTTGGTGAGAAATTTCTACACTTTATGGAATAAAGCTTTTCCCCCAACAAATGTAGAAAAAGAACAAAAAAAATACACAAAAGCTTCTGGACGAACCAGATCCTATTAACATAGTTATTAAGAATACTGGTTTAAAATTTAAGAGTGCTAGTCAATTTCTATGTGAATGACTATTCAGCATCTTTTGTATTTGCCTCCCTCCTACTTGATAAAATAATCTAAGAAATACCAATTTTAATTTCATTTATTCATCCTTTCTGCAATATACAGAAATCCCATTTGACCCTCATCAATACTTTGACATTTCGAATATCAAGAGCTAGGCAATAAATTTCAAATCATGTGTATTGTGAATAACACTGTATAATGAGATGTGACAACATGCAGTCTGGTAGAAATTTACGAATAATTCAGAGGACCAGGGTGTTTCAGTATTCAGAACACAAAACTCTGACATTGCAAGCAACAGTATGGCATGACAACCGTGGTGCAGGCATGTTATTAAAACATGTACAAAGTTTAGAATAACAGTTATAAAGGAAGGAAGGTGAAGTCATGCAGTCATGCACAAAAATACACACTAGATCTGTGAAGTACTGAACACAAGACCCTCTGACCCTCTACCTTAACCCTATGCCATCACAACCTGATGTTGGTAACATGGTCAACTACTTCAAGCCAGTTTTTATCAAAATGTATCCTAGACTACAGACAGTAAAATCAGGAAGGACAGGACCCTAACCCCATCACACAGAGTGATTATTTTATCTGACTCCAAGTACTAGTCACTTCACATCAGGCCCCACATGCTATAATGTCAAGGCCACTGGCCAATTCAGCCACACACCACGCATTGGAGAAAATGCAGAGTCTCTGCACATCATCCAGAGCTACTATGTAGATTCCATTACAGCAGCATGCTTTTATAAAAGCTAAATACAGGTCCTACAAATGTCAACACAGAATGAGACAAAAGCTCCTTAATGTGCCAGTTACACATAGAAAAACAATTTACAAATATGAAAAAAATATTTTGAACAACAGCTCCCATTTTAGACAATGAAAGAACATACAGATAAACCATGTGTAAGAAAACCTTTAGTCTAACTTACACAGAAAATGGACATGTCTCCAACAACAACAACAACACAAAATACAATAAACAGATGGGCTCCATTTGCATCCACATGTGGTAACTATGGTCCAAAAATTCTATGAAGCAGATTGTACAGCACAACTGAATTTTTTGAGCTAATAACTAAGATGGTGCATGCTGAATAAATTGACCCCATACACACGTTGCTTATCAATAAAGCTTGGTTTTCCACATCAGTATCTACAATACCTCTCAGAATAACAGACACAGGTCTGCATAAAACCTGATGTTAATCCAAGAAGAGCCATTACATAACATTAAAGTTACTGCGAGTTGAATTACAAGTGCAAATAGGAGCCAGTTTCTTTTTATGAGATATCATTTCACACTGATATGTAACATATACCCTTCTACCATTTTTAAAACACTTCTCCAGTTAATAGAACCTGTACCTTTTCTTCACCAAGACAGTCCAACAGCAACACTGCAAACTCTTGTGTGCTTTTTTTTACAGAGTGTTTTTGGTGAAAGTAATACGCAAAAAACTGAGGCCTCTCCATTCACTAGATCTGAACCCTTGTGACTGTAACCTGTTTGATATGTTAAAAGATTAACACATTATCTAAACACTCACATGCTTTTTTCATGGAGAATTCAAAACTGTTGATGTTCTCATAATGGTAGTGGAAATGCTGGTGCAGTGTCACACATGCTTCTTTGCTGTCAGTGTCACGCCCATGAACCACAACCAAGGAATTTATAAGCTAAAAAAGGAAGAACATGAGGTTATGAGTAAAGAATTAACAAAAATATTTTTAAAATTGGAGCTTTAACTTTACTTAAAGCATATAAAAATATATACAATAAAAAACATCAACTCAACAGAGTAACTGGCCAATTTTTTGGTGGAAACTATTTTCAAAATCACCTGCTTTGACAGCTCTAATGGTTTTATGTTCATGGGATTCATAATGGAAAATTTTATGGCAATGACTTACAGTCCGGTGTGTGTAAGTACATGCACATGTGCTTGCAAAATGTCTGTGTTGGTGTGGTTACACCAAAAAATGTAGCCCAGTATTACATACTACTAACAAACTGATGTGTACTGTACAAATATTAATCTGAGTAAGTAAACAGTTTCCAGAACGTCACTGGTCACCAGATATCATCACAATATAACAATGTAAAATTGCTTAATTATTTGTATGGAATACTTTAATTGGGGTGAATCTGTTTTGACCTTCAGCTATTTAAAATATTCAATGCACCAATGTCTTCCACAGAACAAATAATATATCAGAATTCTTTTCACCTTAACAGAGTTTACGTAAACCATGTACACACTCACATCATTTTTGTCTCTCTTGTAATCCCAGATAAGGCTGATTCCAAAGTCTGGGTACTGTGATGGATAAAGCAAAATGTTGACATGAAATTCTTGCGGTGCAGGTCTCTTGAAATCTGACTTCAGGGTAACATGATGTTCTCCATATGTCACCTTAAGATCAGTGCCGAATGCCTGTCCTATTTCTTGAGTAAGAGTACCAGTCACTTTGTATTGTCCTGTTAAGAAACAGAGGCAGTTTCACAGCCAACAGAACTTATATAACACCACGCTAAAAATATACATATATCCTGTGATAGATTCAACTTCTTGATCATTCTCAAAACAGTTTACAGAACAGATTTTGTATTCTAGGACAACTATAAGTTCTGCTCACATATGAAAAAGTACTTACCATTAGGAGTCTTCAGAACCACGTCATTGAAAGTAAACTTTCTAGAATTTGAAGACTTATCCACAGTAACAGAACCTAAACACAAAAAAGAAAAAGCTTAAAGAACATGACATAGTTAGCAAAATGCAATTCTGGAAAGACTAACACGGAATTTTAAACCGAGGTCCTATGGATTTCTGAGAACCTGCACTTTAACTTATTCTGGTTTTCCTTCTGAGACATGATGCAGTGTTACTGCAGGATCAGTAATTGGTTCTAGATGTGTTAATGGAACATAATGCCTTCCCCTCCATGGGTCTAGGATTCTGAGACTCATTCCAATCCAGATGCTATTTATTGAGTGTTATGTATTTTTTACTAGAATTAGAAGCATTACTATTTTACAACTAGCTACTTTCATTTTTAATTTACTCTAAGATTAGTGACATTATTTTATGTTACAACTGGAAATCTTGTAAATTTTTTTTTTTACTGAATAAATAGTGATTACAAACAATGTGTGTTAAAGATTACTTTGAGTGTCATTGTAGTGTTTAACTATTTGATTGGCTGCATGGTGAGGCAAGGCATGCATTTTTTTGGGTTTCTTGCTAAATCCCTCTAAATTATGAGGTAATTTTATGTGTAGGTCTTAAGAGTTTGCTCCTATGATGTCTCTTCATTTCTAAAATCATGTAAGTTGTTAATTATTAATCATAAACAACTATGTGTATTTATGACAGTAATAATAAAACACTTATTCTATATACACTGCGAGTCAGACAGATCACAAGTGTTGGGGTAACTCAGTGTTGTTTAACATCTTGGTAAGAACAGGAAAGCCTGTGTACTACTCAACTAGGATAAAGAACCTGTTAGCATAAGATTCTCAGATTTTTCAACAACAAAATATTTTTTGGAAAAATTGTTAATTGTATTGTTTAAATTAAAATCAAGTTCTATAAAATCAAGTTTTGATAATTCTATTTCATCACACCTTCAACACCAAATTTTTGTGTCAGTTTCTCTGGTTGTCCTTTTACATTCCCTTGTACAAGGCTGCCCTTTTGCTCTGGTGTCTTATATTCCAGCAGAGGTTTGTAAGTGGCATGGCTCTTATCACCAGTCACAGATGCCCCTAGTTTCATGGAGTATTCATCAGCATCATTCAGCAGCTTGGCCATGAGTGAAATTTCTTTGTCTGAGTCAGTGAAAGCCACTGAAACAATAACACAAGTCAGTAACTACGTAAACAGTAGACCATGAATTAAAGCCCACCACAATAAGCATATGTTGCAGGCATACTGGCATATTAGGCTACTGTATTATATTTGTTAATTCTGAAAAATTTGGTGCATGGGATTAGATTCCAACAATCAGAATCATAAACAAATAGTCAGAGACATACAAAAATATCATTCAATTGTATTTTTCAATAACATGATGAACATATGGACAGATGAGTAACATCAAATGCCATACACATAAATTGCTCAGCATTTTATTATTAACCCTTCACAGTGGGGCTGGACATTTAATGTTTAATGCGCCCTTTATGTTAAACAAAAATCTTATTTGAACAAAAAGCGATTCAATTATGAAATATATAGCATTTTTTTGGGAAACAAAGCAGAGATTGTGCAGCATGTTTTTAAAAATGAAGTACGTCTCATTGTTTTGTGTGTATATATATATATATATACCCCTTGGGGTGCAATCCAATTGCTCCCTACATCTAGGATAGCGGTAAGGAAAGAGCTAAACTTTCTCCTGCTAAAATTTTCAGCAAAAAGATGTTATTTTATTTAAAATTTTCATGTCATTTTAAACCGTATGCCTCTGAAATGCTAAAATCATACCTCAAAGTGCCTAAAAATGGCAGTGCAAGTTCCTTTCCACTGATTGTGCCCAACACCAAAGATATACATCAATGAGAGGGCAATAAAAAAAAAGCAGTATACCTCAGCACATGGAAGTGTTAAAGTTTGGTCAAATTGTTATGACTTACATTCACCAGTTAAATGCTTCCATGGTGAGTTAAGTTGTGCCTTAATTCCGTGGAAAGGTTGCAATGTGTATTCCAAAATAAGCCCTAGCTTACGATCTGTTTTGGAGTTGGGCGTCTCTAACAGAAGTTGCAGCGACTTCCTGTGTGGATCTGAAATGTGGATAATATAATTTTATCAATAACACAGTAAATACAGAGCATTCAAAAACTCACTGTGCTATTAAACACAGACAACAAAGTACAGTGCACACACAATCAATAATTGCACACAATACACAAGTGATGTTTTGCTCATGATCTGTATGTTTTTAGTATTGCCAGTTGGGATGCTGCTGCAGAACATTCTGCCAGTTTTGCTAGGTCTTACATTACTATATACCCACAGTGGTCACAGCAAATGCGCCATGATTTTTTCAATGCCATGTACATTTAATTCATAATTTTATATTGGGTTTAAAATATGATGAATAACACAGAAGTATGGTGCAATTTAAGTTATGAGCTGACAATCATCCATTAATATTGCACAATATTAACACGGTACTTAAATTTCAGCATTCAGCACAAATATCATCTTCATTTCACCATATACATTTAAATGAATATGATGCAGCAGAGACTAATGTTGTACTAACTGAAGAAACCTTTGTATTTTTACCTGCAACTCATCACTAAGCCCAGCAGGTAGTTAAATAATGTAAGTTCAACATTTGTTTTGCATAGGACACCTTAAAACTAAAACACAAAATGATGAGTGGTGTGATCAGAAAGTAAGCAAACTGAATTCACATTTCAGGCATACTGCATTCTTTAGGGACCCAGTTGCAGTGAGCCAGTCATGTGCTGTTAGTGTATGTCAACGTTTGCTAACAATACATGTGTATTAAAATTTGTGATAAGATTACAAAGACGGGGAAGACACTGAAAAATTCATGTGGACAAAATCTAGAGATGCAACAAGGAGCCAGAATTAAGATTCTGATTGGTTCCACCATCATAAATAGAGAAAATGTCTGTTAAAACTGACAGACATCTTGATATTAGTATATAAAACATCAATAAAGTACATCATAAGAAGTAAATTTATTTTACATCAGAAATCCTCTATGTTTTGGCTAAAATTTAAAATTAAAATGTAAACAATACTAAAAGTATACAAAGGTCATTAATTAAAAATAACTTACATACAAGCACATAAAACATTTTTATGTAATTGTTAACACTAGAGACATGTATTTATACATTACAAATGTGAATACCTGATGTGTGGTCTTTATACAATTCTACAGTATACATTTTAATTTTAAATTTTATTTTTGACATGATAGGTTTTATTTTAGCAGTCTTGCATATAATGATATATGATCCCTGATGAAAGCAGCTAGATGAAACATGTATGATCTCTGACTCAGAAAAAACCTACTTCCTGTGGTGTACTTTGGAGCTATTTGTTATACCATTAACGCACATATGCAGTCCTAATGTTTAACAATATCTTGAATATTTTTTAATTAGAAAGGATTAAGAATCACCAGTGATGAGGTTCTCACGGTAATGGGTGTCAAACTCGGGGAATTCTGGGATACGATGCCATGTACCTTGTTTTGCAACAATGTTCTGCAGGAACCCTGAAGGATCCCTTGGAAAATTGGTACCTATCAACCTGCATGTCATGGACTGATGAAATGTATGTATGTATGTATGTAAAAAATTTAAAAATGAGTTATACAGGTATGCTTTAAATAACTCATTTTACTCTGTCAAAGAATTTTTGGAATTCAGCAGAGATAATTAATATGTTAATTATTCCTGTTGTAATTCGTATTGTATTATTTTATTATATTATGCACAGTATTTGATTTTGGAGACTGTAGTATTGAGATCTGTTTATCGTATTGTATTGTGTTTGTTTGTGTGTTATGTGTTTTTTCTGACAAGTTTCATGTCCGACTGTTGTATGACAGAATTTGTGGACCTACGAAATGATATGTGTGTAGTGTTTGTTTGTGTGTTATGTCTTTTTTCTGACAAGTTTCATGTCCGACTGTTGTATGACAGAATTTGTGGACCTACGAAATGATATGTGTGTAGTGTTTGTTTG
>Ga0123354_10004013_pt1 | contig 20646 bp, 10 predicted proteins | sample TergutLab28metaG_2_FD_97872 | JGI IMG/M metagenome (GOLD analysis project Ga0123354, IMG submission 97872) | Labiotermes labralis P4 segment gut microbial communities from Petit-Saut dam, French Guiana - Lab288 P4 | ecosystem: Host-associated > Arthropoda: Insects > Digestive system > Gut ...
ATATTTATTTACTGCAAAGTCACTCTACATGTTTCGGGTGTCACAGCACCCATCATCAAGAGTACTAAAAACTGTAACCGCAGCCTCCGGTACAGGTCATAATATCGGTACAGCTACTTCCCTCCAATGTTGCCTGATCGGACCACTTTGGAGGGAAGTAGAGGGAGGCTGCGGTTACAGTTTTTAGTACACCTGATGACGGGTGCTGTGACACCCGAAACATGTAGAGTGACTTTGCAGCAAATAAATATCTGCATACTGTTGCATCTGGTTGGATTTTTATTAACACTGAATTAAGATGCACGGAACCATGAGTTCAAAATTACTAAGAATCTTGGCATTCATCTACTAGACTAAATGGCCTCCCACCCACCAAAAGATAGTATATGAATGTTATTGCCTTGATAAATTCATGTGTCTTATTCACATTTAGCAGAAATTAAGTATATGATGAATGCCTACCTGTGCTGTGTGAAGATGAAAGGAAGAGACCACTGCGGACAGCTCAATATACTGCAGAATTATGAAGTTAGGCTCCCAGTGTGTGTTACTGGTGTGGCGTAACGTTCAGACACTTATTTATAAACTCCTGTACTGCAGTGTTACTGTATTCCCAGTGTAACAAAATTAGGCCGTACGTGGACATAATTTTCCCGTTAACGTTCAAGGGATATTGGCTAGATTGCGTTAACTCTTCACTCAGAAAGGTTCGATGATGGTAAGCCGAAGTCACCGTAACGCTGCATAATACTGATGCTGTCGGAAAGGTTTGAATAGATAATTTCTGCAAATGAAGTTAACAGAACTGTCACATCTAGTGACATGAGCTGTTCCGGTCGAAGGCGCGCGGTACAAAACCGTGGCGATGCGAAATGAAGTTTCATGGAAGAGCGAAGATGCAACGCAAGTCTTGGCATTTCCGTTACCCCACCTATCTGCTAATGCTGGAAATACTAAAGACGTGATTCGTACCTTTTTTATACTTTTATGCATAAGAAATGGGGCTTCCTCAGTCGGTATAGTGACTAGGCTAGGGGCTGAATGGCTGAGAAATCGTAGTTCGATACTCGGCAGAAGGAAGTGACTTTTCTAGTCCTTGTAGCGTCCAAAATGGTTCCGGGTCCCACGCAGCTCTTTCTTTGTAAGTAAAATGGCCGGAAGTGAAGCTGATCACTCACCTCCATCTGGTGCCGAGATTAATATAAATGGAGCCAAAACGCGCTTCTCATCGTGAGCCTTTATAAGTACACCCGAGGGAGTTTATGCTTTATTCTATTTTCCTATAGAGTAATTCTCTAATGAATCAATAGTCCAGCAGCACTTCTAGCTGCCTGTTGTCTATGGCGTTGCTTAGAATTTGACTAAAACAGCAATTCTCGTCCCGCGGCCCGCCGAAGTTCTTCAACCGGCTTGCAAATTCTCGTTGTTGTAACAGATATAGCGGCGTGGTCAGGTGCACACCCAGCTGTTTTATCGCCTGACAAAGCGCCCCCAGTACCAATTCGATTAGGGTTGACTGGGCCCCAATTCCGATCAGGATACTGAACACTTTCCCAGGAAATCATATCTGATTTCTAAACCGTCCAGCCTCTAGCCTAGTCATTGTAATAACTGAGCTACCCCGACTCCTTTCTAACTGTGACTCTGAACATAAATAACTTACCAGTCATCATTTCCGCAAGACGTTTGCAAAATGATGCATAAATTTAAATTGATATCCGGAACTGTAATGTCCTTTAGTGTGACGCTACACAGTTTGGTATATGGATGCCAGCGTCTCGAACAACCCTGCTTCTTTCGTCTACATGGCAGAATATTCAACGCCACGAAAATGTAATTCGTTATGAAATATGTAAATAAAGCTACGATTGGCGTATTGGTCGTGGGGTTACGGCAAAAAAAAAACTTTCTTTCTATCATCACTGCATCAAAACCATCACATTCTAGCTGTGGCCGCTTCGTAGTCTCGTCGGTAACTGTGGATATAATGTCTTTGGAGCTCTGGACAAAGTGGTGGCGCAGAGAACTTTCCCGAACCCTGTCTGAACTCGAACCCTGTGACGAGGGCTATAGCCAGCCGCAGCACTGACTGTGTTGTTCCATCTCGAATTTCAACTGTGCAAGTGTACTTGACATGACAGGGTCTGTTTTAGGAAGAACAAAGCTACCCGTGAGGCCGAAATAGAACTTTCAAGCCGCTCTGGCGAATAGATTTTCGTACCTAAGAAAATCATTTATGAATGGTTTAAAACAAAATATGTGTACTTAAGTAGTTTGAACTTAGTTGATGAATTTGGACTTTTTATTCTATCGTGGTGGTGTGATATATATCTGTATGCCTACGGCACCAAGTGGGCCCCATAGCCCGTCCTTTGAATGACGGATGAATGGGTATGGGCCGTTGGTGGAATGATAATTGACAGGGAAAATGTAAATGTTTGATGACGAACTTATCTCAGTGCCATCTTGTCCACTACAAGCAAACATCTAAAGAACAGAGTTTTCCGTCGTGAGAAGTAAACCATCAAATATCCGGTTTACAGTATAGTTGAAATTAGGCCACTGCATATTGAGAAAGTGTGTGTGTTATACAAGTGACCTGGCGTTCTTGAGGTGTTAAAAATTAGGACGCTGCGATAGGCTGGGTATGTAGCTACCAGGGGGCAAACGAGGAATGTGTAAAGTTTTGGTAGGGAAGTGTTCTGAGAAATGTCTGCCATGAAACACAGGGAGACAGCAAGAGAATACTAAAGCTTTAACGATTCAAATTCATGTAGATACTGTTAAAGATTGAGGTTCTACTTCAAAGAAAACCGCCTGCGTCTGCATTACAAATATCAGTTAAATAAAGTCGTTTAGGAAAGAATCGCTGTTCACTGTGAGAAGTAGACGAAACGCATGAATTTATAGACTCTGTGGTCAAAATGCATAATTTTTGGCATCTACTCAGGTCTTACATATAGCAACCACTTTGTCTTAAAAAAGTTAAATCGGTCTTAATGGGATAAGGTATGGAGATGTGGAACTGTGACGAAGTGGACAAAACTGGTTCAGCAGTGTGGGGTTTTGGTATTAGCGGTATCAAGCCTTTGGTTTCAGCTAGACTTTGAGAAATCTACCTACACCCTATACCTGTTACGTCAATTATTACTTCCGGAATTCTTATTTGTTGTAATACTACAGGAACATAGAACCGAGGTGAAGCCTTCCATGCAGCCCGTTTAGTTTGTGTGGTTTTATCTCTACTGTATTCTTAGGCACTGCAGGCACATTATCTCAGCTGCCGTGTGTATGACAACCGCCCCCCCCCTCGGCCCCACTCAGGGCCTCACTGCCAATAGTCATCCCAGCAGCATCTGTTCTCGGATGGATGGAAATTAAGTAAACTCCGGATTTCAACCCTCCGTTCGCTTCCCCTACCTTTTAAACCTTTTAGCATAGAAAGTCTTCTGACCGTAAAGCAGACAAACACGGATTTTATGCAGAAGTGGGTGTCAATGGAGCCAGTGGGTCCAGGAGCGTGTTCCTACTGTCACCGCCAGAACGAAGCGGAAGGTTTATTATGACAAAGGACATTCTGCTCCAGATATATGGGTAAATGCCTTCGAGGTGAAAGGCGGACTGGGTGTTATTTTTGGTTTAGAGGTTTGTGAGCCAGCACACCAAACTTTGCTCTCTAACCCAGTATGTAGTAGACTGAGTTACTTTAGACCCTTGTGGTTTCTTACTTCGACTATTTATTTTAACTTTTTTACCTGCTTGTAGCACAGTAGAAGAGATCAGAAATGTGTACAGTGTACTGATCTGCAAAACTAAACGAAAGGTACCTCTTGATACGTTGTAGTCTAAGTGGGAAAAATATATTGGAATGAGTATTGAACTTTCACAGACGAAGAGCAGACTGCTTCAGTTAAAGACCCAGGTCGTACCTCGCAGTAAACACTTTTCAACTCGTTTATATAAACCAATCAGTTTAAGCTGTAAGTGGCACAAGTCGCTGTTTGTTCTCAGATAAATACAAAACATATAAATACAGTGTAGGCAGAGCGTACGATTCTTGAATGTTAAACTTATTGGTGCATCACGTAATCAGTAGGCTTTAAAAGGTTCAAGAAACAGACTAGTAGTGTGAGGATTGCCGTCATCACGTTCAGCCTAGCTTCTAGTAGCGGGTTCTCGCGAGCGCTTTAATCGGCCTTCGGGTTCCATAAAATGCGGGGAATTTCTAGGTGCGGTGAAGTATTATTAGCTATTCATGAAGGACTGTGCTGCATGAACGTCTGGCAGAGCAGTTTGTGATATTCTTGTAAAACTCTGGTCCCTCGTTTTGAGACAAAACGAAGGGCTTCGGATGAAACCAAAATGATCTAGAAAGAGCACCACGGACGGAATATATATATATATATATATATATATATATATATATATATAAAGCACGATGAGATGGGAAATGCACACAAAGTAGACGGAAACCTGAAGGCAAAAGGCAAAACGACTTCACGAACGAAAGTCATTCATCAGAATTGGCCATTCCTTCAATTAGTCAATTCCCCACTTTATATGGATCACAAAGTTCACTACCGCATCAAAGATTCTGTACTTATTCTGAGCAGGAATGAATGTGGGTATGTTATTAAAGTGGATTTTACGCGAATGAGTTATGAAGGCCTGAAAAGGATCAAACGGCAATATAAAGTGACTGACTGTAACTGCAGTTACCATACGCTTCAGTGCGGCGGAACTTTTTCATGTTTCTTCGTAACTTGAATATCTTTTCATCACTGTTTAGCCTCTAACACACGTCCCAGTTTTCCAACGCTGAACCTGCAAGCACTGTGCACTACGGGCAGAACCAAGATATTTGTCAGTGACGGGCGACGTGCAATTATTATTTTGGTCCAGTGGCTGCACTCAGCCCAGCTGTGATTGGCAGCAGCTACAGTAGTATGCGGATAACAATTTATCATCATCACGTGACCAGGCGCCATTATTGTCTGTCGAATGCAGTAATCTTCCATTCTTCTCCTCTTCTCTTTCAAAACACAAACACACCAACACATATCAGATTTCAGAGCGGTGGGGTTCTAAGCGTTTTTCCTGCAGAAAATATCATATCCGAATTCTGTTAAATTTCAAAGCGACTTTTTTCGGTGTTTTGAAGTAAAGACGCCCCTAACCCTCCGAAGCACAACGATAAGTTATGTACTGTCTGCTTGAACTTTCAAAACTTTGCATTTTGCCCCACAGTACACTGATGTGTTTGATGTTTGTGTGGCCGTGCATCATTGATACGATAATATAAACAGCCAACTAGATGCAACAATAATAAATTTATTAATAATGTAAATGAGCTCAACATGTTTCGGACGATAATTTCGCTCATCCTCAGGAGCACTAGACTGTGTTTACAGCTTGTGGTATAATGCACCGACGATGCTGCCTGCTGGTGACCAGAATGAGGTGGAGTTCCACCTCATCCTGCTCACCAGCAGGCAGCATCGTCGGTGCTGTACACCACAAGCTGTAAACACAGTCTAGTTCTCCTGAGGATGGGCGAAATTATCACACGAAACATGTTGAGCTCATTTACATTATTAATAAATTTATTATTGCTGCATCTATTTGGCTGTTTATATTATTGTACGCTGATGTGTTTTGTCACACGATCCTCACAGCAGACATTTACACTTTCCGTAAGGAACGTTACGTATCTGAACCGTCAATGTAGATGGACTTGTCTGTGGATTGGGACCTGAAACTGTAAATAACATTATTTAGAGTTTTTGAGACTTCATATTGCTTAGAGTGCCTAAAATTATTACGCATAGTAAAACGTATGGTGGGCCGGGTAGCTCAGTCGGTATAGCGACTGACTACGGGCTGGACGATCCGAGATCGAATCCCGGTGGGGGCGAGATTTTCCGCATCTGTCCAGACCAGCTCTGGGGCCTACCCAGTTTCCTGTAAAATGGGTACCGGGTCTTTCCCGGGGGTAAAGTGCGGCCAGGGCGTGCTGCTGACCACTCACCCTCTTCTAGTGCCACGGTCATGGAAGAGTAGACTTATGCCTCTACCCACCCTCTGAGCCACACAAGACCTGTAACAGGAACACTTTACATTTTTAGTAAAACGTATGGGGTTATGGTGTGGTGTCCACTTAACAGCTAATGGGAAGTGTGAGGCTATGGTGGGGTGCCACTTTACAGGTAGTGAAATATATGAGGCTACACTGGGTTGCCACCTTACAGATAGTAAAATTTGTGAAGCTAGTTTGGGATGCCACCATACACAAAGTGAAACATATGAGACGGTGAGATTCCGCCCTATAGATCGTGAAATTTATGAGGCTAGGATGAGTCGCCACCTTACAGATCATGACGTGAATAGGGTTACGATGGAAGGCTGCCTAACAGATAGTGAAATAAGTTAGGCTACAATGGGTTTCCGCCTTACAGTTTCGTGCGTCCTTCATGCTGTTATTACGGATCGTAGGAATTTGAAAGCATCAAATTTGACGTAACTTCTAAAGGCATAAGTTTTTAAAATAATTCTGAAATTCCGACAGATTATTATAAAGTTAGAAGGAAAGATAAAAACAGAGCGAATGGTTATTACGTTAGTCCTTTTCTGTCCCTTAAAATGCAAAGCAGTTTGCATTAATATAATATAATATAATAGAATGTAACAATATTAGAAAACGTAGCCTACACATAGTTAATTAATATTACGACATAGATTTTGTATTTATACGATTGGCATATTCTACCTTTCGAAAATCACAGTGTTGAAATTTTCGTTTGCTTTCCCTCACGTTGCTTTATTTTTTCCGCTACTGACTGTGTAGGATCCTCGTTCCCGACGAAGTTTCCTTAAGCGGATAATAGTCGTGTTAAACAGGTATCATTCCAGGACTTTGTTAACAAATAAATAATAAAATTGCGGCAGACGAGTTCAGTTATTTTTTTTTTGTTAAAGTGATAACGAAGCGTCCTACACCTTGTATGTGTTTGGCTGAATATGACTGTACGTAGCAGCGACACAAAGGATACTTTTGAGTGGTGCGAGAGTACAAAACTTTTCTTGAAAAGGTGACTGTACAGTAAGCGGACGGAACCGAAGTAAAATAAATTAGGAGAAACATAAAGTGTAGGCCTACTTACAGTCGAATTCCAGGTATGACGTCACGAAAGGGACGAAATAAAATTTGTCCCCATAAACGAGTGTCGCTGTAAGCGATGTGTATGGTGAAAGTGAAGGAAAAGTATTTTGATACAAACTACAGGCCTGTAGGAATATTATTTAAGTTCTTAGGCTATGATATATTTTAAAATTAAATTACAATAAAATTTAGAAAGCAAAAAACTGCTCTTATGTAAATGTGAATTTCCGTAGAGGCTTATGATATAAAATACGTTAACCTACATTTCAAACTTAGGAGGTACAAACATTGTCATGAGAACATTGTCACTTCTCTCTGTTGCTAAAATCACTTAAACAACGCCTCAACAACATCACTTCCTTCAGGCTTCAAAAATCGCTGTATTGTAGATACGTCCGTTAAAACTCACTGATTAGTTTGGTTTTGTTTCTACAGATCGTTTGGAGCTTAGAATTTATGAGACAGAATTCCTGACACAGGTACACTTTCTTTTTCCCCACTTTTAATTTCTAGTATCACTTTAAATTTTCCTTCGACGCTCAAAAACCTTCCTTTTTCTGGTCCTGTAGCCATGTTATCTCTCTACCAGTCCTGCAGCCATGTTATCTCTCTACCAGTCCTGTAGCCATGTTATCACTCTACCAGTCCTGTAGTCATGTTATCACTCTACAAGTCCTATAGCCATGTTATCACTCTACCAGTCCTATAGCCATGTTATCTCTCTACCAGTCCTATAGCCATGTTACCACTCTACCAGTCCTGTAGCCATGTTATCACTTACCAGTCCTGTAGCCATGTTATCACTCTACCAGTCCTGTAGCCATGTTATCACTCTACCAGTCCTGTAGTCATGTTAACACTCTACCAGTCCTGTAGCCATGTTATCACTCTACCAGTCCCCTGTTAACTGCAGGAGTAGGGAAGTAGAGGGAATTTAACTCGCCAAGTCAATTATCGTCGGGATTTTCGCTCTTCTGGGATGTTATACAGCTTAGATTGGTGGTTAGTTACTGTTATTTCGGTACGACCTATGGGTCCCACCGTCAAGCCTCAAGCAGTCAAAGAAAGGTCGGCACCTAACTACCAGTATACACTGCGCAACATGCCAGAATAAGGAAGATCTTATTACCAACGAGGAGGAAGCCTACAATCGACCATTACCACTACTACTGTCATTTTTCAGGGCTGGAATTTATGTAGCTACCTGAAAAAAGTAGAGGGCTTGCCCTCAGTAGGACGAGGAGATCGCTGAATTCTCAAATTAGTCTTCTTCTTAGAAAATTATATTGGAACGGATGATTGGTAATGTCGTTATATCCGAGGTAGATGCTGTTATGTTTGTCGTACTGAGCAAAGCATAAAAACACCTATATTTTTTTAATGTTTGTCATCCCGAAGTTTTTAACACATATATAAATATACAATGATGTATCAGTCAAACACAACTAAACCTTATTATGTTTATTATTGTATTAGGGCAACATGTTTCGACCTTATAGAATCATCTTCAGGCCCTTTTAATCATTGATAAGTAAGAATTTGTATCTTAGAAGGGCCTGAAGATGATTCTATAAGAATCGAAACATGTTGCCCTAATACAACAATAAACATAATAAAGTTTTGTTGTGTTTGACTGATACATCATTGTACATTTATACATAAAAGCACATGCCTTATGGGGAATTAGGTGGTACCACAGAACATATAATGCTACATTCGGGGTGTATCATAAACCGAGATAGTTATGATCCAGTTCAACTCTGTGTACGTTTAACGGGAAATTACATTAAGTAGGGTTAAATTGTATACTCCGTTCATTGAGATGAAGTAAATAACTCATGCAACACAATCACATGCACTATTCCATAATTTTTGTGTGCAATCTTTTACATAGCTCCTACATATTTCGGCACTATTATCTCGCCATCTTCGGGAAGCTGGTATCAAAATTCATTTAAAACATACGGCAATCAAATAGGTCACAGTAGGTCACAATAAACGTACATAAGTTGTAGAATCAGTAGGTCACAATAGGTCACGATAGGTCACAGTAGGTCACAATAAACGTACATAAGTTTTAGGATCAATAGGTCACAGCAGGTTACAATAAACGTACATAAGTTGCAGGATCAATAGGTCACAATAGGTCACGATAGGTCACAGTAGGTCACAATAAACATACATAAGTTGTAGGATCAATAGGTCACAATAGGTCACAGCAGGTCACAATAAACGTATATAAGTTGTAGGATCAATATTGTAGAATTTTTTAAGTTTCGGTTAAAATTATATACATAAATATAATCTTGTACATAAATGTAATTCACCAACATTACATTATATGTATGTAAATAATTTTAAACATTACCTATAACGTGCTTCATTAATGACACCACAACATGCTTATTTTAACCAGATTTATTACTGTGTGTCTTAAATAAATTATGATGTTAGCTTCCTGAAGTTGGCGAAATAATAGCTCCTCAACCTGTAGGAGCTACGTAAGAGATCGTAGCGTGAACTGTAGAATAGTGTATCTGCTGGTGTTATTTGAGTTATTTGCTACATTAACTAGGCTTTATGAATATTTTTGGTAATGAAAATAAGAGTCAAGAGAATGTAATTTTATATAGTAACAGGTTCAAGAGTTACTTAAAGTTTCATAAGATAACGTGTAAAATGTGAACATTTTAACGACGATAATTAGAAGTATATAGAAAGTTTAAAATATCAATATCAAGATTGAAACTTGAGATCGATAATTTCTACCTGTACAGCGAGGAAAACGATGAAGTCTGCAGTTAAAACTAACTTGACAAAGAGCAGCAATGCAAGAATTCTACATGCTTTTAGGTGCGCAAGGAAAGTAAGGAAAGTAACGAAATTTTGTGCAATGTTGACTGTATCTCATCTAGCCACAAAATGTATTATAAAAAAAATTGTAAAGACTGTGTCAGGTAACTGAGACTTTTGTAAGGGCCTGACAAATGGCGTTGTTAAACAAATGGCAAGTAGAAGTGTTTTTTTTTTTTACTAAATTTATTAAAACTGATTGTCTGGTTGCAGTCACTACCTTCGATTTTGATAACATGACTGGAATTAAAGTGCTGGAAGCCTTCGGAATTCAACCTAAAGGAAAGGCAGAAAGAAAAGTGGCCAAAGCCCTACGAATATGAAGGAAAGAGAGTGGAGAAACTGCAGAAACAGATCCACAAATTGAAGAGGCAGACGATGTCAGCAGCAGAAAGCCCTGACCATTGTCAGCCGTAACAGATTGCCACTACTGTACTGTGAGCATTACTGTTGTTACTTGTGTCACATTGTTTCATAATGTGTACCTTTTACTGAACATTTGGGTGAATGGATCAAGGAAAAAGAAATTATGCGCTCTAAATGTAACAAGCTTGGGGAGATTAGTGCATTGCAACGTGTGGTCCAGGAACCTGAAATCAATGAGTTCTAGTTTTAAAAATAAGGGTAATATTAAAGAGGATATTTAAAAAGTATTGTGTTAGGGTGCGTATTTGATTAAGCTGGCTGAGGATAAGCGTACGTGCAATGCTATTGTCACTGTTTGGTTTCAAAAAATGCGGGAATATCTCGACCACCTCAACCACTGCAGGATCTCAAGAAATGTTATTCTCCTCTGAGTTGTGGAGCATCTTTTACAACAAAACTTTTAACATAGTGTCTGTAGTATAAATAATGTCAAATATTTTAGAGAAACTGCATAAGAGATGGCAATGTAAAAATTTGCATTCATATACAGGGTAATTCTTAAGTCCCTTCAGAACTTCCGAACTCGGCTGCGCAACAACCAAGACAGACACAGCTGGGTGATGATATCGATCCCCTGTAATGGTAGGACAGATACTTGGAGCGACTCTTCCTCTGTTGACATGCTCCTCTTCGGCGTGACCATCCCGCCTACTGTAGCGCAGAGGTCGGAAATCCCGGAGGGACTTATGAATTACCCTCTATATTCCTGATACATAGATTAATCTTATAAATTTGCGCATGCTCAGAAGCAGTCGTGTATATATATTCAATTCAGAACTCTTAACGGTCACGCCACTGCACTTTTCGTATTGTAAAAGAGAAACACTGTGAACAATGGATAACTGGGCACGCGCACAAAGCGACAATGATCAACAATGTAAACGCATGTTATGATTCACATGCATTATTCTTCAAGGTAACAAAGCCTTATCTTTGAATAACAGAGAAGGGGACGAGCAGTACAGCGTTGCGTATTGCAGAAAACTGGATGATTTTTAAGAGGCTGAAGCATATCTGAGCCGCTCCATGTCTTATTTCCTTGTCCTTTTTAAACTCGGTCAAGCGATGTTGCAGATGATGAAAATTATGAGAAGGAAATGTAAGAGGATGGGATAAGTTTCGGAGTTAAGAAAAATAAAGATAAAGAACAACAATGTGGCAGTACTTCGTGTCTACACCCTCCTGCCCTTCTCTATCCATAGCATACCCCTCAACCTTTCCATTTTCCCTCTTCAAAATTCAACCTCCTTCAGTCAGAATCTTGTAGTGCAGTGTGTAGAAGAAGATGGGAACAGGCTCTTACATGCTCTATTCTGTCCTGTTTCAAAAAATCCAAAGATTTTGTCTGCTTCGATGGATTTTAAAAGCTCCCTATTTATTATTTTCCGTCTACTTTTTATGTAGGTTATATATATATATATATATATATATCGAGAGAGAGAGAGAGAGAGGGACAGAGAGAGAGAGAGACCTCATCTTTTGGAAATACAGTAACTAGTGGTGGATATTTCTTCTGTTGTGCCTCTTCGAAATGATGCAAGAAGCAAAATGGAAGTACAGAGAAGTTTGAAGCGAAAATACCACTCACGCTGTCCCTCCACCCCGCCCTGTGCTTTCAGGTGCGGTGTTACGGAATTAACTTGAGCACAAAGCCACTGAGGTGGGTGCAATCTATATATATATATATTCACCACTGTGTGTTATAGATGTATAATGAGCTATGGACAGATGAATCGAAATGAAATGTCAAACCAGGGTGTATTACAATTACTGGATTCAACGGTCTATGTCAGTTTCTGACCAAAGGTGTGATACATGTTTCAAAGAATAGAGAAAGTAAAATCCGAATTAGCCAGAAGCTCGAATGCCCGCCACCCATTTACGTTAAGTAGCATTACATCTATTGGATTCTTGTCTCAGCACTGTCCCACATCCTGAGCGTCAGTCCTTGTAACCTGAAGAAAAGAACAGACTAAGTGAAAGTGCTTGTCTATCCAATGCTTCCCGTCCCGATATCCGAGAGAATATTGTTTTGTTTTAGGGTTCCCGGGCTTGGTCTCGCTTGTTCTTGTGTTATGAGTGTCATTAGTTTGAAGACGGTCATACAACATTGGTGGAATCATACTGACAAAGACATTTAGGTAGTCTTGGAAGGGGGTGGGGTGTGGTATGGAAGGAGGAAACAGTCTGAGAAAGAACTGCTTGAGACATGGCAGGGCATGTAAGCCTGAAATGCGGAGTAATGGATATGTAAGAACGCAGTTGCTACCGCACAGAGAACACACACTTCCTTTAAAAATCAGCCGTTCAATGCCGTTTGGGGAAATAATCGTTTTTCAACTGTGAGAATCTTACGGAAATTGTGCACTGTATGAGCGGAATGTTGCGTGTCTGAATACCACTTTAGACGAATTTAATGTGTATTGGACGGAGCATCGTTGTGATAACTGAAGAATAAGAACAAACTAGATGCTACTCATTATTTTATTAGACTTACGATAGACTCAACATATATCGGGCTCTATTATATGTACCCATCATCAGGAGCTCACGACTATAGTGCTGATTACCACATGGGTCGTCCGGTTATTGGGTTGCTGTTGGTTGGAAGTTAGGTGCAGGCAGGCTGGATAAGTGTCTGAGCTGCAGGCTATAGCTCCTGATGATGGGCTTAATAGTGCCCGAAACATGTTGAGCCCATCATAAGTATAATGAAACAATAAGTAACATCCAGTTGGTTCTTATTCTACAGTTACCAATTTAGACGTTTCACATAAACGCTACGGTGCCTTACAAGGGTAACACTGGAAAAGCAATCAGTCTTGAGGGGTCTCTTGTGTAACCTTCCGCATTCTTCGGTTACTTCGTCACTCTTGTGCCCAACAGATCTAGACTAGCCTAAGCAAATTAAATTATAAGAATAGAATGTACGCAATATTCATATCAAACTTTAGCAGGAATAACAGTCGGTATACTGACTATGCTAGGGGCTGGAGGTCAGAAAATTCTTTATACTGGACAAGAGATTTTTCTCTTCACCAGCGTCCGGACCGTCCCTGGGGCCCACCCAGGCTATTACTCAATTCATCCCGGAGTCCCTTCCCCAGCTGTAAAGCGACTGGGGCTTCTTTGTGACCGCTTACCGTATCTGGTCCACGGTTATAGCCGAGTGTAACTGTACCTCCACGCCTCCATACGACTTCATAGCACGCACTGGCTCCACTTTACCTTTAATTTTACTTCACAAACGTCGAACTAAATGCAGCCTTTGAACAGTGCAATGCGGTTGGGTTGCAGTAACATACCTTCATGAGACTAAGTGTTAGCTTTGTTTGCAACAGTACTCACTCATGAGGCTTCATGTTAGTTCGGTTGCAACTGTATATGCTCGTGAGGCTTCGTATTACTTGTCAATGTCTGTTGCAGCTTGCATAGCCCTCGTTACAGTGTTACCTTAATATATGTATTGTTAGCTCACAAATCTGTTCGTGGTGGTGTAGCCCACAACTTAAGATGAAATTACTTAATTTGGGAAAAGAGTGGATTCGCTGGGAAATGTGAAATATCGTGGTGGTGACTATAATGGTCATCGTCATTTGGAATGTGACGCCGTGTAGCGTGGCAGAGATTTACTGACATTTCTTTAAAAAAAAAGATCTTACCTCTTCCTTCTTCACGTTGCAAGATTGAAGGTAACGTGTTCCTCATAAACTTGGAGACATTTCTGCCAGATTACACTGCGTCACATTCCGCAAGACAGCACTCTTCAACACAACTATAATTTTTCTTTACGTTATTTTAACTATTTAATGTTTCTAAAAAGTTTATTCATATGTTTTTAAATATTTCTAAATATATTTGCTTTTATGCCTTATAACTTATTTCTAAATCTTGACATGCTTGTGCTTTGCACATATTTCTGTTCGGTCTTCATGTGCCCTTTCCTGTTTAAGAATTATGAGAAAATATTCTGTATTGCCGGACTTCTAGAGATCACTGTCATTGCCATTCTAATTTATAACTTTTCTTACTGCTGGCCAACACTTTGCTATTATGATTATGCATCTGTGATATCCGATCGTGGAAACTGTATAAAGGTTTAAGTGTCATGGTCGATCAATTCCATAAAGATCCCAATTTTTCCATTATTTTTACCAATAACTGATACACTTGGTCACTTCGATACACAGTTATTAATTTCATAAAGCAGAGTCCTCACTTAGCGTCTAAGGTGGTAAAATAATCCCCACCCTCTTTTTGAAATTGAGAAGTTTCTTGATGTTTATACAAGAGAGCACTGCTCAATTCTACGCTGTACATGATAAACCAATTCCCAACTGTCACAATCTATTTCTTTAATATCAACTTTAATATTATAGTGATATATATATCGAGGTCTCTCGCATACTATCTTCACTTAACTTTGGACTGTGGGGTCTATTTTCCTGGCAAAAGTAGCATAAATGAAATACTGCAGTAACATTTCAGCAATTTTGGAGATTTTAACCTGTCGAACTGATTATATTTACTACACATATACCGTTCTTACATTACAGTCTGTTACTCAATATTGGTACTTTCCCATATACAGTTGTTTGGCATTTGTAAAAGAGCAGCTGAGTGAAAGAAAATCAATGATTTACGCCATAGCATGAATTTTCTCAATGACATTCTCCTGACTGTCAGCAAAACGTTATTATAGTTTGTGATTTACAAGGTTTTGGTCTTTTTTTTTTAAAAAAGAAATATAAGCTTCCTCTCTTTCAACTTTCGATACTTTATGATCAAGATGCTGAAAGAACTTGACTCTAGGTACCATTGAGCAGAGAGGCCCGCCTGTGGGACACGATAAAGCGACATGTTTCCTGTAAGCAGAAACATGTCTGACCATGTGAACAGTCCTAAGTCAGTCCTCACAGAAGAACTGTCCTGCATGCGCGACCTTACATTTTTACGAACACAGAAATTTCATTATATTTCTCACAACAGAGCACCTGGGCGCCCCTTCTTGAGCCATATCGAACACGTCCACAAGCTGTATTCATAAGATACATTTTAAGTTTAATCTTGCTCATATCTCTATTCTGATATCACTATTTCAAATAATGATCGAGGAATGCACACATACATTACTAAAACATCACTATATCATTCCTATGTGCTTCATTCCTCAAAGGTCCATCCTGAAGCAGCACGACTGATGCACTTCGGTAGCAAGCTAAACAAAATGAGTTAGCAGATGAAAAATTCGACGTTGCACTCAGTTAAATTTGAGGGCTGAAACATGTAGAAGTGATATTGTTAAAAAGGCTATGTTTTATTAATATATATGTACATTCGTCAGTCAGTATTTGAAATAATGCTTTTTAACTTCATCCTTTCCCTGACACCGTGGTCTCCGAGTAGTCTTTTCATTTCATATTCTCATACAAAAATTTTCTGATCCCTCCTGTGTGCACTACGAGCCCGTTCCCCCCTTTTAATTTTGAATCATGGAACTCTCTTTGGCGGAAGACGTTAATTACATTGGTACTGTTACGAAAATTTCTCCAGTTTTCCTTTCCTGCCCCACTCTAAAGCCCAGATATTTTCCTCAGAAGCCAGTTGTGTAGATTCAATGGTAAGGTAATTAATGCAAGCATTGGTTAAGCCATTTAAAACAGAATTGCTATTGACAATTTATTTTGTACTTTGTCAGAGCCCAGCCGAATATAGAAGTACATTCTATAGCTATGAAATCGAAAATAGAAACAGAGGGTAGAGAGAGAAAAGGTTAAGAGAAAATTACCATAGGAAGGAATATGAACTGTTGTTATTTATAGCTTCGTGTTATCTCCCGTCAACTTCAAACTGTGTTACGGCTGCATTTAATTATTTATTTCTGTTTTTATTTTTTAACTTTTAAAGAAACTGATTCAGTTGATGAATTTATCTCTATGCTGACTAAACTATATGCCATACCAATACCGGACAATTAAATAGAAAACACACGGCTAAAATAAGTTCAGTAATTACAACTAATGCAATACCAATTCTGAGCTTCTCATTAAGGTGTGTGTGAATACTCCGTTCTTCTGGGATACGAAGCCGCTTCACTGGTTAATTGTTTCCCGACGTTTGCACGAAACGGAATGCCATCCTCTTCAATGATTTAGATGTTTTACAGGGGATCGGCGCTACGTTCCTTCACAGCGCCGGGAATTGTCACCCAGTGACGCTACGCCATATCCCAGACGAAATAATCCTCAGCTGGTGGGGTTCGTTTAGCATTGAGTTCGTATTGGCCGGTTGCTCCTATGCAAATACAGGCCAATACTGCGAAATAACTGTTTTAGCTAAAAGTTATTACGAAAAATTATTTTTTATACTCTGAGTTATAGAATGCTACATAAGGAACGAGTTCTCGTACTACTTCATTGCACCAGAGTAAGTGTTTCACACACGAGTCTCCTCTCTCTGTCTCTCCTCTCCCTGCTGTATAATATATTTTTATTCTCTCTCTCTATCTTTTGTAGTACAATGCGTCACTTTCGGGTGGGATGATCTTACGCTAGATTTAGCATTTCCACAGTTTATGGGCACTAGCCTGGCCATAAACTTTGTAGAAAAGGACGTATACGTAATATATTGGGGCATGAGCTGGCCTGCACTGAGCCCCGCTATCGTAATTTAATGGATGGAGAAGGTAGACAGTGTTACATGGGTGGGCTTGCACTGCTGATACAAAAATATCGCCTCTGCGAAAGTCCAATATTGGTTATGTTTTTATGGCTTATTTAAGACGCTGCCAATACCTCAGATTTTATGGCGTCGTCGAGTCTTTAGGTGGTGAGTGGAAAATGAATTGGAAGTAGTCGTGACCTAATTTGAGGTATTGTCCGGCATTTGTGTGAAGGGACTGAGGAAAACCACAAAATATTCACTCAGAAAAGTCTGTTCCAGTTTGAGATTTTGATCTAGGGGTTACCCGAATAAGAAGCAAGAGCTCCAACCTTTTGACTGCTACTTTACTTTGAATATTAGTTCTTTAAAAGACAGTGACTATCATAAATACCAGCTGGTTTAACGGTAAGGAGAAATTTATTTGTGCAGAGGAAATAGTTGTTATTTTCAGTTGGTTCTGTGCATACAGAAAGATGTTTATCCTGAACCTAACGGGATGAATTAGATACAAAATGGGTGTCTATTTGTTCTCCTTGAGATACGGCCCGGACTATTAGAGAACTCCAAGGGTATCTCCGCCCGTTAATTGTCGCAGTAGGCTGTGTCAGGCAAATAGCGTCTTCGTGATCTACAGGTGCCTTCTTCGAATCTCGACCGCAGAATAAGGCTGTTCGTGGACGTTTCCATTCACTTCAGAAACAGTTCAGCTACACTGACCCTTTCGACAAGCACAAACTCTACTGGTAAATTTTGCACTCCACTTCAGCTTTATATCGTCTTTAAAGTTCACACACAAACACACACACACGGACACATAGACCTATGACTCTTATGCACATACCTACTACGTTCCTACTTACGTACCTGCATACATGCATACATATACTTACATACATACATACGTACACACACACACATACATACATGCATAACACATACATACATACATACGTACATAATACATACATACATAATACATAGATACATACATACATACACACATACATACGTACGTACATACACACATACATACATACATAATACATAGATACATACATACATACACACATACATACATACATACATACGTACGTACATACACACATACATACATGCATAATACATACATATATACATGGACACATAATACATACATACACAAACACACACACACACATACATGCATAATACATACGTACATACATGGACACATAATACATACACACACATACATACATAGACACATAATACATACATTCATACATAATACATACATACATAGATACATACATACACACACACATACATACATACATACACACACACACACATACATACATACGTACACACACACATACATACATACATATATACATACATACACACACACACACACACACATACGCCTGTTGTGTCTTCTTCTTTCTCTTCTGCCATAGATTATGCCTTTTGGTGTATTTCGACTCAGAACAAATTTCCGGAGTGCGAATATTTTAGACATCCTGTAGAACCTCTTCTGTGAGTGGTTCGGTCCATCGAAGGGCCTCTGTCTATGTACAGTGTGGTGGATATTCGCCCAGTACATCTGTGCTGGGTCCTAACTGGCGATCTAAATGTTACAACACTGGACATCATGCAACACTAGTACTTTGTACGAACGAGCATCATACCCACAATTCCAATTGCAGATGTCAAATAATTAACTTTAAAACAAATCATGTACAAACAGCCATAAAAACCTCAATGTTTAGACAGAACTGCTGTATTTTGGGTAACTTAATTAAATGTTGAATTCTGAATTCCACGCAAACTCCAAGTTCCACATCGCCCCATAGAAAATGCAGTCGGTCTCTACTGTGAAGACCAGCTATTTAAGGTTATTTATGGAAATAATGTTTAGAGTAAGAACATTTAAAATGTTAAAGTGTTTGGCACATGAGGTAGCCACTGTGTTTATTTAATTAATACATCAACAAATGCTCATATATTCATTTAATGATGTTCATGTGCATGCTGCCACAGCACCAACTCAACATAACGATGTAAATCACTGAATGTTTTTAAACTATAACTTTAGCAAGGAACAAAGTATGCTCCCTGAGGATGATCGTATGATCGAAACATTTAGGAGCGTTCGACGTGTTTTAATGTAAATTTTAGATTATTAAAGACTATATATGTGTAAATTTGTTGGTGTGTTACTTAAATAAACTGCAGAATGCGCGGTGCAACGATAAAGATAGCCACTGTGTTTGAAAGTGTCAAGCTACATGTTCAGTATTGTTGCTCCACAGTGACACTGTGATACTGCTCTCCGGGGAAACAGAAACAGAGAAATCACTTTCTCAATTGCTTCTCTCCTTGTGTTACTAGCAACAATGTAACACGGCGTTTGACCTACCGATATTACGCGTCTGCATGTTGGAGCTCTCTTGTCGACTGCCGGAACACAGATCTTTGGGAAAGCCAAACATCGAACTGGAGGTAATATTAGTTTTACGCTTGATATGGCAATTACTGTTGTGTTCTCTGTTGTTTGATTTTCCCCTTTTGTTCATTCTTTTTCCTCTGGTACTCTTCTATCTTTTCCAGCCCTTCGTTGCAGTCGTCTTCATTTTCTACCGTTACGACTAAAGGGGAAGAAAATAACGAATTGTTTCCCAAATATAAAAGTTCCATATTAGAAGCGATTCTTGGACTGAAATTGTGTCACGTATTTGTTATTCCTTGCTGCTTCCATACTATAGTGACACAAACAGCATCAGAAAGCGTCTGCAGGCGGGATGTTACATTAAACCGAGGTCTTCTGATCTTCGAAGTCAAATGTCGGTTTCTTGGGCACCAGGGAACTGATAATGCGTTATTTTATTTGGAGTAGAAGTGTAATTTGTGAATTAGATATGTTTACCTACATTTGCCTCAGCAAGTTTAAATTAATTTGGCTGGCGAGCTGGCCACTTCATGATCGGCTTAGAAAATCGTTACGATCCACGAATTTTAGCGATTAAATTTTTTAAATATTCAATCTCTGTCTCCCGTTTCTTCGCTGAATTAAACAAAAAGTACGCGAGTTAATTAATAAGCTCTAAAATTTTCACATTCAGTAGAATACAATACAGTACAATACATTACAGTAGGGTTTATATGTCCTCTTCATGAACATTATTTTTATTCTAAGTCTGATTACATTCAAAACATATTCATATGCAAAAGCCCATACCAATTAAATATGTTTCTTTAACTGTAATTTGTTGCCTCAAACAGGACTTTTCGAACATTCGATTATCAGAATATTTATGACTGCAAATACAGTGTAAAATTAACAAAAATATTAGCCTCCATAAACAGTGTTCACTTTTTATTTCACCAACATATGCACTTGTAAATCGATCAATATTAATGCTAACACATTAAAACATTAAAAGATAAAACATTATGATATTAAAACTCCAACATGTTTCGGTTTTTTATACAAACCATCACCAGGGAGCAGTTCGTACCTAATAAAGTTACTTTTAGTGTATAGTTGTTTTCGAAGTATGTTG
>Ga0123354_10004014_pt1 | contig 20646 bp, 15 predicted proteins | sample TergutLab28metaG_2_FD_97872 | JGI IMG/M metagenome (GOLD analysis project Ga0123354, IMG submission 97872) | Labiotermes labralis P4 segment gut microbial communities from Petit-Saut dam, French Guiana - Lab288 P4 | ecosystem: Host-associated > Arthropoda: Insects > Digestive system > Gut ...
GAGTATATACCATGTTTAAAATATTCAGTACCTGTATTTGTTGAATAAATATATAAAATGCAACTTTAGAGGTTAGCGGTGCGGTACGACCACTATAGTTGACATTAGGCGTCAAAGGGTTAACCAATGTTCAGTGACATTACTATTGTTTGTACGTAGTGTGTTTCATTGCAGCTGCGCAGTATAACGAACTGTCAGATGTAACTGTACTTCATATTGCGCACAGGCAAAGAGAGGTCTTGTGGATTTGTAAGTAAGGTTCCATTATACAAAGATATGGTGTGATGTCCTTACATTATGTTAATTCTTTGTTATAGATCACACAGTGGCCAGTACAGTAACAGGTGTGCAAATGTATAGGACATGGAACAAAACAAACATACCCAAGGCATGTACTTTTACTCAGTTTATCTTTTTTTCCTCCCCATTTGCTGTTGGAATGTGGCTAACATTTGATCATTTACATGGCTACTCACATTAATTATCCTGCTTGAATACTGTACAAAGTATTTTACTAATATTATACGTTCTCTTTCACTTTTTCAGACTTGCATAGTAGTTTTACTTCCTGTGTGCATCTTGCAATTCTCTTTGTAGACCTAGTCATTCCTACCTGACCTTAACATCATATCCAGAGTAACTACACATTGGCAATTGAAAATTTTCTTACTAACAACCTGACAGTCCCAGTAACATAACAATGAATGGAAGAAAGAGTGTTTCTGGTAAAATAACACTAGGGATGCTGAAGGGTATGTATACATTATTCTGTATACCAATTATTTATTTATTTATTTATTTCTTATACAGGGGGGCGCGGAGCCGACCGACACATTTCATATGGTCATAGATAATGTATGGAAACAGGGAAAAATAAGTGAAACCATCTATAAATACATCCAAGTATGCTATTTATTACCCACAGATTACAAGCATATTTTCTGAACATCAGGCAGATGGTCTCTGTTTACATCAGTGCATTGTTGCAAGCGTGTCTGGAAGTTGCCGTACACGCGCCTCCATAGGTCCTTAACAATAGTCGCAACTTCATCAACAGTGGCTTGTTTGAGTTCTTGAATAGTAATTATACGCCTCCAGAACACACGGTCTTTTAGGAACACCCACAGGAAAAAATCTGGTGCAGTAAGGTCGGGTGACCGAGCAGGCCAAGTGATGTCGCCGAAATTACAAACACAGATAACACGTTGCACGTTCCAATGCTCCATTAAGACTGATCATATGAAATGACGTCCTCTCCTCTACCATTCCCCTTCCCGCCAACCACAACAAGCTATCGCACCTGTGCAATATTCAAATTTGAAATATGTCAGTCGGCTCCGCGCCACTATGTATGATGTGACATTTTTTGTTTTATGCAGGATGGCCAGGAAGTCCATTATGTAAAACCTTTTTGTTCCTTTTTTTGTAGCATGTTGTTTTTCTGGCCTGTTGAAATTGGAGTATGTATGATCGTTATTTCAAGCCTGAAAGTTTGATAGATTGAGTAATAGGGCTGTATAAATTAGTGTATTTCATAGAAATACATAACATAACACTGATGTTCATGGAGCATGAAAGGTCTTGAAAGTGCCAGGTGCCATGATTTGTTCAGTAAGGCATGTTAGTTTGTAGTATGTTTCCGTGTGAGCATAACCATGTTCTCATATAAACAATTCCAGTGCCTTGCAGCAAAAGAAGGATTTTCCTAAATTAAAGGAATGATCTGTGTATAATGGTGTTATGAAGGATAATAAAAATATACTCTGCCCATGCAAGATAGAGGGTTTATTTCACATCATACTTCAATTATAGTACTGTAGAATTCCTTTAGTCTGGATGCTGGTACTCTGGAAATCTTGATACTAAAGCAGTTGGTGGAAATAGCTGCGTGTCTGGAATTTCTCCATAAAGGCCTCCAAGAGTGTTTGTACATCAACATATTGTGGTATCTCCTGACCCCTCTGCTCCTAATCAATCAAAGTCTTCAGCTATGAAGACTCTGATCCAAAGTCTTCTGGTCCTTCAGCATTTCCGGTATAAATTGAAGAGACTCCAAAAGAAAGAGAGAGGCACTCTGGTGCCCCTGAACCTGCAGCTGAAGGAGATGCCCAAATTTGAATGCCCATCTGATTAGTTGTGCAGCCCAAGAAAATTACCTATAAGAAGTTAGGTCAGTATAGCGGCTTTTGTGGTCTAGCGGTAGCGTGCTGCCTCTAAGTACCCAAGTTCGTGGGTTCAAACTCGGCCAAAGCCGTCAGGATTTTTCAGGGCGACAAAATCCTCAGCACGCCCTCCTTCGGAAGGGAAGTAAAGTCGTGGGTCCCATGTCGCAGATTTGTGCGGCATGTAAAAGATCCCTGAATTGTCGTCGAAGTCGCAATCTCAGGTAAAATTACCGGTTAATTCTCGCCCACATAGTTCCACCTTTTGCTACTAGGATCTCTCGCGTCGTCGTGGACGTGGGGGTACCTGGTGGTAAACGTGGGAACGTCCAAACAGATGGGGGGGATAGGGTGAGTACAATAAGCCTTCTAGGCTGCAGTACATCTGTGGCATTAGCTACGGGCCCTACTGACGAAGAAGTTAGGTCAGTATAGGTACTGTTTAGTCATTCAGTGTATTTGATAATCTGTTGCTTGTTCAATCCCATGACCTCTGGATTAAAAGAATTCTACTGTACCATATTCGTGAATGTTATGACAAGATGTCGAGTGTGACCTCCTGTTTGCCGCGGCAGTTCCCAGAACAATTTAAAATAAGAGTACCTCTTCCTTACTTCATAATGTCAAAAACTGTTATAATCTCTGAACTACAGTGAAATTAATGCACCTTTTGTGTGTCGAAGTAATGCCAGTAATAACAGAGGATAAAAGATCCGAACTACAGTGAAATTAATCCACCTTTTGTGTGTCGAAGTAATGCCAGTAATAACAGAGGATAAAAGATCCGAACTACAGTGAAATTAATCCACCTTTTGTGTGTTGAAGTAATGCCAGTAATAACAGAGGATGAAAGATCCGAACTACAGTGAAATTAATCCACCTTTTGTGTGTCGAAGTAATGCCAGTAATAACAGAGGATAAAAGATCCAAGTGCTGGATGGTGGAGCATGACTTGCAGCAAAATTATGTGAATTCTTGGGGCTTTTGGAGTAACCTTGTGTTTCATTGTAGTAATCTTGCTCCCTCTCACCCCAGATCTATAGCCCACAGGTTGGCAACCACTGCTGTAGTGAATCCTTGCATCACAGAAGTGATCAGTCAGACAGCATATTGCATATTTGAAACAGTCAGCCTGGAAATACATGGTTAAATGCATTCTGGCAAGCCATGTAAGATCAGTGCTTGAAAGGTTCAGTTTTGAACTAACTGCATGGAGCAGTCCTTCTTGAGTAGCTGACAGTTTCTGATCTAATCAAAAAATTCCCTGCTTTATGAAATACAACAGCTTCGTTGCTGTATTCACAACAGCCTGCCACTTGTCCTTGTCATGAGTAATATAAACTCAGTCCACACAATCCCATCCAATTTCTTTGAGATCCATTTTAATATTGTCCTCCCATCTCTGCCTAGGTCTCCCAGGTAGTCTTTTTTGTTTAGGTTTGCCCAATGAAACTGTATATGCATTTTGCAGTATTTGCTGCACACCCCACTCATTTCAACTGTCTTGATTTGAATGCCCTAATAATAGGTGGGGAGTAAGGTTCATCATCAGTGTTCAGCTGTGTAGTAACTAAAATTTGCATTGACATGCACATGATGCTGTAACAAATAACTCATTGTTGCTGCTGGCAGATGTGACATAAGTGGCTGACTGCTGTGCAGTAAGCTCTGTCCACATTCAATTGTACCAGTGTCATCACTTGTTTATTACCTTGTATAAATATCAATATTTTATTTTTCACTGTAAGAAAAGTAGATCAGTTCCATGGATTACGCGGCTTTTTTTGTTTTGAAAATAATACTTGTACAAAACTGTGTCTTTGGCATCTCTGTTTATCATCTTACCAGAATTTATCATTTTCTTGTGTTTATCATGGTGACAGGAAATACAATTTAGCTAGATCACATGCTTGTGGGTGTAATGTGAATTTTTTTTTTCTGCTGAGCGTATCACCCATTATCTCTTAGGCATAGTTCACGAGTAACCTACAGGCTTCCAGATGGCCAGCCTTTTTCTAGATACATTTTACAGTAACAGGTTAAACTTAATATAGTAATGTCATGATTGAGTTATTTAAATTTGAGACATAAGTAAGGGGTTGTATTGCTGATTGTGTACTTATAGAAGAATTACGTTCTAATTTGCTTATTTCCTAGGTAAATCAGTCACCACTTCTGTGCCAGCAATTTCATTCCGCTTCCATACAGGAGGTGAAGAACTGGAGGAAGTATACCCAAGTTCAGGGGAAACAGATGAGGATGTGGACAAACAAGGTATACTGTGTGAGATTTTAGGTTATCACAACAGTGTTAATGAAGATTCAAGACTTCTATGATATGACACTATGCATATTGGTAAATGTGATCAGTGTGGTGTCATATGTCAGAATACCTGAATCTTTGAGGTATGCTTTAGCATGTTGTTGGACATTGGCGTCATTGACTTGATTAACTTTGAAAGGGGACATACCCATCTTTCGGCCAGTGAACATGTTCCTGTTTCCAAGTCACTGATTCAGTTATATACAGCCATTATCTGTTCCTTGCTATTTCCCACTAAATACCCTTCAGTCAGTATGACTTCCCGTAAGCGGAGCAAATGGGGAGAATAAAAGTGTACGTGGTATGGCTGTAAAATAACCAGACTTAATTTTTTTCCCGCTTCCCTGTAAACTTGGCAGCGGCGTGCAGTGTGTGGTATTGGCTTGTGCTCTCCCCTCCATTCACGGTTACAATTTCAAGGTCGTGCGGCATACAGTTTGGCAGTAGCCTTTGCTTGAAGTAGATTGTGTTCTTGTTCTCCATCGGTATCTTGTTAAGTGGTGGCGTGAGGCAATGCGTTAATGTGAATTTCTGTGTGAAACTTGGAAAATCCACTACAGAAATGTAGAATTTGTTGAAGAAAGTTTATGGTGATGAGTGTCTGTCTTGTACTCAAGTTCTCGAGTGGTTTAAAAGGTTTGGAAAGGGAAGGGAAGATATCGGAGATGATCAGTGCCCCAGTCCTCCCAGCACATCAAAAACAGATGCTGACCTCAAAAAAATTGGTGAAATTGTTCGACAGAATCTTCGTCTTAGCATTCGAGCTGTTGCTGAGTTAATTAACGTTGACAAGGAAACTGTTCGACAGATTTTACACAACAGTTTCAACATGATAAAAGTGTGTTCGAAGAAAGTGCTGAGACTCTTCACTCCTGAACGAAAGGAAATTCGAATGAACATTCGTGCTGACATTCTTCAAAACGTTGAAAATGACCCAAACATTTTAGAGAACATACTAACTTGTAATGAATCGTGGTTTTTTTTCAATATGAGCCAGATAGTAAGCGCCAATCCATGCGCTGGAAGAGCCCCAGTTCACCAAGGCAAAAGAAAGAATGGCGGAGCAAATCCAAATTTAAAGCATTGATGGTCCTTTTTTTCAACATCCGAGGGTTTGTTCACGTGGATTGGGTGCCTGAAGGTCAGATCGTTAACCAGGTCTGCTACAAGGAGGTTTTGACAAACTTGTGAACGGGTGAGGAGAAGGAGGCCTGAAATGTGGAAGAACGGTTCATGTGTTCTTCACCAAGACAACGTGCCGTCTCACAACACCCTGTCTGTCAAGATGATTTTGATGAAGCACAAGATCACCGTGTTGGAACAACCACTATACTCACCTGACCCAGCCCCATGTGACTTGTTTTATTTCCAAAGATCAAGTCTGCATTGGAAGGAACCAGGTTCGAGTCTGTAGATGCAGTGAAGGCAAAAGCGACAGAGCTCATGAATAAGCTATCTGAAGACAACCTGTAGATTGCTTCCAACAGTGGAAGATCCGCAAGGAGCGGTGTAGGGATCAGGGAGGGGAGTACATTGAGGGCGACAACATTTCTATTGTGTAATTTTTTTAATAAAAAATGTTCTAACATCAGTTCCGTTATTTTATAACCACACCACGTATATTTGAATGTTTAAAGGGGTTGAATACTTGCACTTGCACCTATGAAGTAACCTTGAATGTATGGCGTTTTAAGTGGCACATTGCTTCTGTGGCTGCAACACTTCAATGTAAATGCCGACTACGGGACAGCGTTTTTCCTTTTGTATGAAAAGAACATACATTTAATGGGACAGGATTGTCCCGTTTTTATGAGTTAGTATACTTGCCACTTGCTCTTTGCTCCTGTCCCTTATCTTATCTGCAGCACCTGTAGCCTGTGGCCTGTACCTGGCCAGGTAGCTTGGGTGAGTAATTAGCGTAAACCATTCAGGAAAAAAATGTGTGTAGGTGCGCGGACACTGAATGATGATACAGGTGGTAATCACTGGTTACATTCGTGACTGGGGCACTAGCTGTCATAATAGGATTGTAGTTGTTTGCCTTGACCTTTCCACACAGGTGCTAAAATAATACTAGGACATCATTCACACTATCTGTCCTTTCAAGCTCAACATATGCAACGTTCTTGTCACACCTGATACAGAATAATCTCTGCAGTTCATAGTGTGTTAGATTACCTGAAAATGGAAAGTCAATTTAGATGCACAGTTTTGCATGAGAAGGTATCTGAATTGCCATCCTCTTGTCTTTTTGTGGGCCCATATCTCCAGTATTTTGTATGTGATAGTTTCCTTTGTAGGAAATACAGAATATGAATCTATATTTCTCTTGTAAATAAAATGCTTATATTTTTTCTGTAATTCGCCATTCACTCCACAAGTGTATAAGATGGATGTAGCCCAGTAGTGGACAACATTTTTTAAACACGGTCACTCAGACATGAGTGATTTGGCGAAGTGCTACAAAAGGAAGATATGATATATTTTAATAATTTCATTACAAAATACTGCTACTTCTTCTTCTCTTCTTTTCTCCTCCTCTTCCTCCTCCTCCTCTTCCTCCTCCTCCTCCTCCTCCTTCAATTGGTGCTACAACCCTTGGTGGGTTTTGGCCTTTTCATTACAAACTAGTTATTAATAAACATCAACACAGCTATGTATTTGTTGTGTCGATGGTGTCTAATAATTAACCCTTGAACAGGCCACGAAGGCCCATAAGGGGAGTAGAGGTATAGCTGTACTCTTTCTTTAACCTTGGCGCTGGTTGGAGGTGGGTGGTCAATGCCATGCCCCAACCGCTTTACCCCCGGGAAAGACCCTGTACCCATTGTATGGCCCCAGGGTCGGGTGCAGAAAATCTCATCCCCAACCGGGATTCAATCTCCGGACCGTCCAGCCCACAGCGAGTTGCTATACCAACTGCGCTATCCCAGCCCATAACTGTCTTGTAATATATGTATAAAACAGAATGGGGTGTCCAAGGTAGAAATTATATTAATATTATGTGTTATTAAAGGTTCCATGAGCCACTCATGTTTACCTTCATGTGCTGTGCATAAAGCTGTTACTGTGCGTGTCATGCATGCAAAACAAGGAGGGGGTAAGGGGTGGTGGTGTGAGTCATTAGCTGAGTGGGCCCCAGAACTGGTCTGGATGTTGTGGGGAAGTGATAAGTCTCTTGCTGCTGTTGGAAATTCCAACCACTAGTCCTCAGATGTCTAGCCTGCCCTGCTTAGAAGCAGGAGGTCAGCACTTTGAAACCCCTACATACAATAATGTAGGTTGTATGTCAGGTGAAAGGCAGACTGTGAATTGCCAGCAGATGCAGACCTGCCATGTGATAATACTCATTGGACAGGTGTAGTGCTCAGGGACACGTCGAGAAATACCCCATGTAAAATCCTATCTCTGCTGAAAGTGTCATTAACCTTTAGCTGACAGGGGTGGGTATTTAAATTTTAGCACGTGGTTTATGAAAAACTTGAGTATTATTTGACCAGAAGAAGATAAAAATTATGAAATAACAGTATTTTGTGGAAAATGAAACCAATATTATGTATCATGTAATAAAAATGCAGTACATTTCCTTGTTACTTAAACAGGTACAGTGAATGTATGTGGGCCGGGTAGCTCAATCGGTATAGCGACTGAGCTACGGGCTGGATGGTCCGGGATTGAATCCCAGTGGGGGTGAGATTTTCTGCCCATCCAGACCGGCACTGGGCTCCACACAGCCTCCTGTACAATGGGTACCAGGTCTTTCCCGGGGGTAAAGTGCGGCCAGGATGTGCTGCTGACCACTCACCCCCTTCTAGTGCCGCGGTCATGGAAGAGTAGAGCTATACCTTTACCCACCCTCTGGTCCACACCGGGCCTGTAACGGGATCACTTTACAGTGAATGTATAGGGATGATTTCCAGTAAGCATTCACATTTGGTAATGCAGATATTTAAAAAATTAGAATATCCAAAAAGAAGTGACTAAATATTTCTTAAATCCAGGAATAATTTTAAATATGCAGAAATCTATAGCCACTTATTTATTTTTGTATTAATTTAACAAGATTGATATACAAATTTATTTATTTATTTCTGGTTTATTTAACAAACTTTCAACAGTTCAGACTATATATTTGCAGCTGACAGGATGAAAAATGAATAATGAATTTGAAACAATTTAGAAGACTGAGGTTGGCTATTTTGAGGTCGCGTGCGCTTTACATGGGGAGGGGTTGAGAGAGATCATGATAAACCTCAGTCAAGGCATTTGATATCCACCCAAGATCTGAACCTTGGATCTCACAAACATTTAGCAGTAGTGTTCTACCTACTCAGCTAGAGTGTTTGCTTGGAATTATGAGATATTTTAAATGCCACGTGGTCAGTTGTGTCTAATTTTTTGCTTTGTGTCTTCTTTAGAGGAGGAATCAGATGGCACAGAAGTGGAAGCAACTAGCACCAGCCAGACGGCACTTAATACAAGTGCGTCTGCCACAACAAGCACCATCCATTCCCGAGATCCTTCGCCCATGAAAGAATACTTAAAAGGTTTTGGCAAGAGGTCAACCAGTGTTGATGGCGGAATGATTGAAGGTGGCTTGCCTACCTCTGGTAGTGACACATGGAGACTTTTCCATGAAATAAAAGGAAAAATTGCAAAAACAGTTGAAGAGAAATTTGGTGAAAAGAAAAATGATAGGAAATCTAGTGCTTTAGTGTTCTCGGGCGGGTCCAACATACGATCGAGTTGGCTTGGAGCCGGCGGTGGCAGTAAGGACGACTCGAGCATCAATAGCGATTCGGAGGATATTTCCGAATGCTCTAATAAGTGTCAGGATTCTAAGCCAGGAAGAAGACAGGACAGGGAGGAGGATTCTCCAAAGAAAATGATAGACAAAGATAAAAAGGATGCTGATAATGTTACATCACTTTCTTTTGATACTCTTAGCAAATTAGGTTCACAGGAGATTGACTCTAATTTGTCTGCACCTACCACACCTAGGAAATGTACGAAAGGTGCTGCAGGTACAACTTTGTCTGTTCAGCAGAGCAGAAATAGTGATAAAGAGACTGCTGATTCTGACAGCATTATGCTCAATGAAATTCACCGTTGTGCTGAGGATGAAGTGGAATCTGGCATAGAGGCAAATGAGGAGATGAACCTGAGCACTGTAGAATGCAATGAACCGGTCGTCCCAACAACAGATTATCGACAACCCTTTCCTGTAACTTCTCCCCAACTTAATCCAAAGGTTTGCGGGAAAACATCTCTCATTTTGAGATTCCGATACTGGAGAAGCAAACTCATTGCATTTATAGCGATTCTTATATATTTTATAATTCCATTTCCACCATGGATATGGGGTTTTCTGAGTGGAATTGCTGTATCTATTGGAGTTGGTTTTGTGTATTCTTGGATTGTACGTCTGACGAAACCTGTGAACTCGCGTGATTCAGATGGTAGCGGCATTCAGACTGGTAACAAATTCACTGTTCCAGATTACACAAAAATGCCAATACTGGAAATACCTGCAGTAAAGGAATACCATCAGATCATGAAATATCAGGTAGGTCACTTGTGTCTTCATTTGTTTCGTACTTGTCTCCTAACGGAATTAATCACGGATTTCAAGCCCATATATTCCAAACATATGTTCATATGATGCCTGAATGTGGGAAAATTAAGTTCTCCTGTGAAATTAATATAACTTGCCAGTAAGGGATAATATTAAAGTGTATAGTTTTAAAAATTTGGTGTACAAAACAGAAGAGGTAAAGAACATAGTAGTGTTAAGTGTACGTGTACCTTCTGTTTATGTATTTATGGCTTTACAAATTGTTTGCACAAAATGTATGGATATGTTTTTAATCTGCTATGATGCAAATTTCATGTTTCATTAAGGTGGCTCATTAACAAAAATGAAACTGAATATTTACCAAGACATTTGCTATGTTTCTATAAGCATGCTGAAAAACGTACAAAACAAAACATTAAAGGGATTTTGAATTTTTCCTGTTGTAGAAATCGACGGCACCCCAAGGAGTGAAAAGTTGGAAATGAATTATGGCTTACTGATATTGTGTTAATACAGAATTTATTGAATGTTATACACACAAACACATCTTGTTTCATAGATTCATCAAATTTGCCTCACAGTTCTGAATATAAAACTTGTCATTATCAATACAGTGTTAGTACATTCATGTCCTTCTTCTTCTTCTTAATCAGTACTGGACAAGAAAAAGGACAGATCATTGCACAAGATTAAATAAGAGAGAACTTGAAAATTGACTGTGCCGTATATATTGCGTTGAAGGTGAAATTAAATCCCACCAAATTATGTCTCATTACGCACGTAAAAATACAGGGTGGCGCGGAGCCGACTGACATATTTCAAATTTGGATATTGCACCGGGACAATAGCTTGTTGTAGTTGGTGGGAAGGGGAACGGTAGAGGAGAGGACGCCATTTCATATGGTCAGTCGCAATGGAGCGTTGGAACGTGCAACAACATGTTATCTGTGTTTGTAATTTCGGCGACATCGCTTGGCCTTCTCGGTCGCCCGACCTTACTGTACCAGATTTTTTCCTGTGGGGGTTCCTGAAAGACCGTGTGTTCTGGAGGCATATCATGACTATTAAGGAACTCAAACAAGCCATTGTTGACAAAGTTTCGGTTATTGTTGAGGACCTACAGAGGTGCGTGTACAGCAACTTCCAGACACGCTTGCAACAATGCATTGATGTAAACGGAGACCATCTGCCTGATGTTCAGAAAATAAGCTTGTAATCTGTGGGTAATAAATAGCATACTTGGACATATTTATAGATGGTTTCACTTATTTTTCTTTGTTTCCATATATTATCAATGACCATTTGAAATGTGTCAGTCGGCTCCGCGCCACCCTGTATATAATGCTTTCGAGCATACTTTCGTTCCTTGTACTAAGTGTGCTATTTAATGACCTTGTCAGATGCTATGGTTATACAGTGCCGTGTGTTAATCTGACAACCTTGTCAGTTGCTAAGGTTATATGAGGGGGTGCTGATAAGTCCTTAGCCCGACCAGGAAGGAAACATGCCACAGCAACCAAAGTCGGGATTTATTCAACATACTCCTCACGAAGCTCAGCACACTTCTTAGCCCATTGCTGTAACTTTTGCAAGCCACTCAAAAAAATTCAGAAGGTTGTCCGTCCAACCAGGTCTCTGCGGCAGCATTGTCCACCACGTTGGACGAAAAATGGTGACCTTTCAATTGTTTTTTCAGTCCAGGGAACAGGTGGTAGTCTGACGAGGTCAGATCCAGAGAATAGGGTGGGTGATCAAGACACTGGAAGCCCTTCTTCTGGGTTGCAAGTGCCTGGTGAGCCGGGCATTGTGCAAGAACAAGACCCCCTTGGTGATCTTCCCGCGGTGTTTTTCCTTCAAAATGTCCTTCATTTGCACCAGCAGAGATGAGTAATATTCCACGTTGATAATTGGCCCTTTGGAAGATAATGATGTCTTCATCCCAAAAAATCAAGGCAAGAACTTTTCCAGTGGATTTTTGCACTCGGAATTTTTTGGGTGCCGCCACTCCATTGATTCTTGCTTTGTATTCAGGTCATAGTGATATAACCAGGTTTCGTCCATGGTCACCTATTGTGAAAGGAAATCATTTGGATCGTGCCGAAAATATTCGAGAAGTTGCTCAGACAACTGGCACCATTGACGTTTTTTATCCGCGTTCAGGCATTTCGGGACCCACTTTGCAGAGAGCTTCTACATTTCCAAATCTTCAAGAATGATGGACCCAACCTGCTCACTTGAGGTGCCCAGCTGCTCAGCTGTTGATTTAGCCGAAATCCCGCTGTCTTCCAAGATTAGCTCGTGAATTTGATCAATAATCTCTGGGGTGGTCACTGTTTTGGGTCGTCCAGGACGAGGCGCATCACAGGTGGAAAAATCACCACGTTTAAACTGGGCCACCCAGTTTTTTACGGTGATATATGATGATGCATATTCCCCTAACGTTTTTGTCAGTATGGCGTGAATTTCCTTTAGCGCCTTGCCTTGCAAGAAAAAAAACTTGATGACAGCTCATGTCTCCATGTTGTTGAAATCACATGCATCGCCTGACATGCTTCCATTCAGCCTCTGAAACAAGAAAAGACTTGCAATTCGGCACATGAACAGGCCCCTTTTTCCAGTGACACTATCGATTCTGTCCGACATCTGGAAGTAGGTCAGACTAAAGACTACCAGCACCCCCTCGTACAGTGCCGTGTGTTCATTTAACAACCTTGTCAATTGCTAAGGTTATACAGTACCATGTGTTTTTTAATAACCTGGTCAGTGGCTAAGGTTATGCAGTGCCAGTGCTACCTTTGTTCCTTAGAAAGAAACAAGAGCTTGTATTATGTTTATGTTGTTGCCATGCTGTCTTTGTGTGTGCTCCCCCCCCCCAGTTTTGTGAACTATCTGACGAAGTTTCAAGAAGAAATCTGTCAGACCATCAACTTTCCTACACTGGATAATCGCAAGGCACACACTCAATCTTCATGAGGCAACACAGACAGTTGCATAAATTAATTAGGATTCTGAAGTTCCATATTGCAACAGTTTTTGAAGAAATGAGATTTTTGTTGTGATAATATTTTTGTAGTAAAAAAGTAAAGTGATCCCATTACAGGCCCGGTGTAGCCCAGACGGTGGGTCGAGGTATAGCTCTACTCTTCCATGACCGCGGCACTAGTAGGGGGTGAGTGGTCAGCAGCACTTTACCCCCGGGAAAGAACCGGTACCCATTTTACAGGAGGCTGGGTGGGCCCCAGGACGGTCTGGATGGGCAGAAAATCTCATCCCCACCGGGATTTGATCCCGCACCGTCCGGCCCGTAGTCAGTCACTATACTGACTGAGCTACCGGACCCACAATATTTTTGTAGTATTTTTGTATATTGTAAAATAATGTGCCATTCATTTGAAAGTTTTCTTTGGTTTTCAGTTAGGAATAGGTAATTGGCCACTTGAGAGGGGCATGCCTTTTTTGTCCCTTGCTTTAAATTAGAGTTTTATGTGGAAAGAGTTGGAATGGTGCAGTTGGTGTAATGTCTAGGCTGCTTGCTGTCCGGGTTCAAATCCCAGCACAAAGCAGAGATTTTTCTCCTCTTTGGAACTTCCAGATGACCCTGGGGCCCACCAAACCTCATGTCCAGTAGGTACTTGAGTTCTGAGTTCTTCTCCAGGTATGAAGTTAACCACTTACCTCTGTCCAGAGCCGAGGTTAGGAATAAGTGGAGCTATCCCTCTACTCCCCGTGTATACTTTCACAGTATGGACAAGGACAACTTTATCTTCGTAGCTTTTTACTTAGCATATAGAATTGCATTGACATAAATTTATGACCTCTGTTATATGTCATTTGCATTTGTTTGTTCAGGGATGGATGAATGAGTATCGACGTAAGTACAGCCCAGAGACGTACCATTTAAGTAACACTCAATCTGTATATGTACGACTTGAAGGAACAACTCTCAGAATATCCCATACAAAACTTCGGATTCCCAAACGAGCAATGTGGAATGAACGTACACATAAATTGAAGTTCTATCATCAGCGAATTTATAGCTTAGAACATTGCTGTTTGAAATTGTTACCAGAAGGCTTGACCAGGAGAAGGTGAGAACTTGTCATATATGATGGAAAGTTTTTCGTGTGGGTTTGAAATCAGACAGCAGCTTGAGTTACAATCTGATTTAGTAGGTTCCAATTTTAAACCGCAACCATATGGCTTGTAGCGCTTTTGTTGTTATATAAACATGTTTTCCATATTTACCTGCTGTTTGTGAGTAATTTGTAATGATAGTTTAATGATTATGAAAACAGTATGGTTTTCTTTAGACTCCTCCTTTTTTCACTTCTTTTCAAAAAAACAGGTAGAAAATTGGTATATTATTGCATTCGGCGGTTATTCAGAATATTAGCTTTACAAATAACACAAATTTTGAGAAAAACTATTTTTTTTTCTGTTCTTACAATATTATCATCACATATGTGATATGATTCTCCATTTTTTATATATTCATTCGGTGGCGAATCCTGATCCTGAGGTCTGGTCTAGCAGAAGAGTATGCATCGCAGTGTTGTACCATTCGACTAGACCTGACCTTCCAATCAGTATTTGCCACCGTATTCAGTGTTGAAGAGTTCACATTTATAAACATATGCGTTGGCATCATCATAATTATCATCACCACCACCATTGTCATACTTCGTATTAGGAACTTGTGGCCTGTGACAGATTGTATCAGATGTAATCCTAGAATCTATTTAGAGTCATGCTCTTCAAGTAGACTGATAAGTTATGCTTTTAATGCCCTGTTATGGATTGTCTTTCAATATACAGTTGTATCTCAACGTAATTCACTTTTTATCATGTACAGCTTACAACCTAGTATGAAGGAACCATGAAAGTACAGGCGTTTATATCCGTACTAAGGTGTTATAGTGTTTAGCTATTTCCTAGAAGTACTGAAAGGTAGATAGTGTATTCACACATGTACCAAAGTACAACATGACTTTAAGTATGTTTTCTGAACGTTTATTCGTAACAGACTTTGGAGCAAAAAGTACCCAATCTGCATTATCCTTAACCACAATGCAAGAGTGAAGGTTGAGAACTTCCATGAATGTCATGAAAGGCAAAAAGAAGGTGAATCAAGTCCTAAATCCCCAGGTTCTGTAGCCGATGACATCCTGGATGAATTACAAGATAATCTATCTAGTCAACGTTCAAAATCTGATGCTGGTAAGTCACGTAATTTGATGACCAAGTTTCTTTTTCAGTAGTAGTAAATTGTAGGATTTTACGTCGTGAGACAAGTGAAATCATCTGTTCCAGTGACGTAAATCTCTGGCTTCTGCCACGGGTTGATTGTGAAGCCCATAGCCTGGTCAGTATAGTTACTGAGCTGTCTTGGCTCTAAGTTCATGTAAGGCAAATAACAGTATGAAGAAGACTTTGAAGAACCACTTCAAAAATGACTTGAGTGTACAGACACTCCCTGACTTACGCAATAGTTACTTTCTGGAATGTACTGCCCAAGTCACAATTGAGTATACTTACAATCAACTATGTATATGTATATGTGGTTGCCAGGACAGTGTACAGTATAGTGACTTACTACTGGCCGAATGGTCCAGGGATCATTTTCAGGCAGCAGCAAGAGTTTCCATGCCTGTCCCGACTGGCCCTGAGGCCCACCCAGCCTCCTGTACAGTGGATACCAGGTCTCTTCCGGCAGTAAAGCAGCTGACTCCAACCCCCCATTCTAGCACTGAGTTTGTGAATGAATTCTTATAATAAAACCAACTAGATGCACTAATTTATCAAATTTATTTTTGGAATAAACCTCTACATGTTTCAGACAGTTCTTCTGTCCATCATCAGGAGTTTTTCACTGTACACACAACAGTGGTATATGCCATACAGGTTTGCTGACAGCTGTCAGCAAACCTGTATGTATTGCTGTGTACGGTGATAGACAGAGGAACTGTCCGACACATGTAGAGTTTTATTCAAAAAATAAATTTGAGAAATTAGTGCATCTAGTTTGTTTTATTGTAAGAATTTATGATGATGCACAGTCACCTGAACATCAAATTTGTGGATATACCTCTGCCTCCCCTTTGTGTCTGCATAAGCATATCCTTTACTGACATTTACCTATATGTGTATACATACATAATGATGTCCAGTTGAAATCCAGACTCCCAACACCCAGCATGACCACCCCACCACCTGTGTTATTACCCAGCAGTATTCTTCCACTACTTAGTCTCATCATACTGTTATTCGTGTAGCGAAAAACTGGGCACATATTTAAAAGATGTCTTTATTTTAATTTTTAATTGAGTAAGTTGGGGAGTGTGTGTACTGAACTGTAGAAATGATTACAATTTCATTTTTTTCCATCCCCCATGATTCTGTCCGTATCTGGGACTGTATGGCATTGTTGGCAAAATGTTGGATGAAAGAAGAGTTGGCAGGGGTTTGAAAGGAAACATTTGTGACCACATTGAGATACTGTCCTGGCATTTTCTCAGAGGACTAAGGAATACCATGGGAACTAGAATTAGAGTAGGCTATACTTCAGAATGTGCACCTCCTAAGTTCAAGTTTGGAGTGATAACACTACACCAATCTACAGGATTTGAATTTTGTTGTACTGATACTATGCTGTGTGTGGATTGTTGCCCTGAGAGTTAAAATATTTTGTGACTGCTGCTGTTCAGTTCGTGGTTCACAGAATATAACTTTCTGTAACGACAAAGTGACAAATCTGATTCCCCCCCCCAATTCGTACTATGCATCTTGATATTATCAAAGTTTTATTCATTCACCAACTGATGCACCAGTGAGTTGTCTTAAAAACAATATTAAAATTTACATTAGAACAGCTCTGACATGTTTCGGTGTTACAGTTACACCATCATCAGGGAGCGCATTAATTTGTGCTTACTGAAGTTACAGCTGTTAAAATAGTCCATTAAAATACATCGGTGTGTGGTTAATATGGTGGTGGTGTGGCTGCATATGTTAGGTCCTTATTTGTGTGTGTTTGTGTTGCACTGTTCAGCAGTGTTTTAGTGTTATAACGTAAATTTTAATATTGTTTTTTAAGACAACTCACTCCTGCATCAGTTGGTGAATATACAAAACTTTGATAAATCTGAGTATGTTTGTAGAATCCAGTTGAAACGTGATGGCACACGGTGACGCACCGGGGGGAAGTGAAGGGGAAACTGGCGAATGGAGTGAGTAGCCAGTACCCTTCACACTACCTCGGAACATGGTGTATCCAGCATTACTACCTCTGATGTGCACACCTCGGCTGCCAGTAGTCGACTGAACTGACACCCCCCGGCCGATTTAAATGGACTCGTCCATTTCGCCGAAAGACAAACTCTGGTTTCTGTACATGTGCCATCACATTTCAGACGCAGTCTAACAGAGGTTTATCTGTACACCCATCACTTTCTTTGCAGATGTTCACATTACAGAGTTTTCCTTCAGTGTTCAAGGATAATTTATGCTGTTTTTTACTGTAAGGACCACTTTTAGGGGTGTTCACAAAATTGAGGGAAGTGACTTTTATATAAGAATAAGGCAAGAATGCAGACACTCTTATAATATTTAATACTAGTTGCTCTTCCACAGCAACGGCGGTTACAAAAAATGCTCCTGAGTGTTACTGTTTACATAAATTACCTGTCTTTTTCCGTTTTATGGATGGGTCAGATGAGTACATGGATCAGACATGTGCACTCACTGTGCTATGAATTTTGCTTTAAGGGTCCCCCCCCCCCTGACCATGCATCTCAGTATATTTATCCCAGTAATTAACCAAATTGATGCACAAAATTTTTGTTTTACAATAAGTTTTTGTTCATGCCTCTACATGTTTTGTGCACATGTGTTCGAAACATGTAAAAATCAGTCCCATTACAGGCCTGGAGTGGCCCAGAGGATTCCAGGAAGTTAAGGCTCCCAGATTGCTCGAAACACGTAGAGGCATGAAATAAACATATCGTAAAACAAAAATTTTTGCATCAAGTTGGTTAATTACTGAGATAAATTGGTTTAAGGGTTTCTGTAAAGTGAGGGATGTGTGTATAGTTATGAGTGGTAATTCTAGGGCCTGAAGATGATGACACATATAACCAAGTATCGGAAGTAAGAGATATTAATGACACTTCTGACATCGCAGCTGAGGAGAGTGATGATGAAACATTCTGTCACATTGATAAATGTGAAGTGATGGAAGACTGTTTGTACCTGTTTGCTAGAACAGACAGAGAGAAGGAGGACTGGTAATTTGCTTTTGTACATTTTGTTTTTCATGTAACTGTAAGAGGAAAACCAGGAAAATACGAGGATGAATAAAAAAGTAAAGGCAGTTTTTAAATTACGCGGTAACCGGGACATAGAGGAGCTGCCGCATCGCGCATTATTGACAATGCCTGTTGAAGAGTTCAGCCATGTGCAGTACAGCGCTCTGCCTTCAGTCTAGAGGCAGCAACGAGGGCGAAAACATGGACGCTCCTTTGCAAGATTGCACCATCGAAGAATGTGGCGTAGTGCGGTTTCTTTGGGCAGAAGGAGTGAAACCTGTCTAAATTCACCATCATATATTGGCTCAGTACGGACAGAGCACCGTGAGTCAACGAGAGGTTTATTAGTGGGTGGAAAGGTTTAAATCGGGTCGAACACGTGTTACTGATGAAGGTCGTTCTGGTCGGCAGTCAACATCGTGCAGCCGAAAAGCTTCTTCTCAGCAGGAATACAGAAACTAGTTGAACGATATAACAAATGCATTGTGTTGCAAGGGGACTATGTAGAAAAATGATATGTAAAATTGCCCACAGGTACTTCTATTAAAGCCGTTAAATGTGTTTTGCCTTTACTTTTTGATTCTCCCTTGTAGATGTGGAAGCTAAAGCTAATATTTTGGAGGTGTGTGCTGCTAATTTTTAAGGAATACGCATGTTTCTGTGTGTTCATACTTGAGTTACAACAACCCATATTCAACAAATGGTGATCCATTATAGATACGATAGCCCCCTCCACCCCAGAACTATATGAAACCTGCATCTTTGAACAAACTTTTTTACATAGTTATAATTTTGTGAATAAAATGTATTTAATTACAGCATGCAAAGAAGCGTTAATAGTAAAGGTAAATTAATCCCTTTTTTGTTTTATTTTGTTCAAGTTCTTGTATTCTAAGTAGGAGGCATGTGTTAATTTTATGTGCCTTGAATGCACCATTTCTGTAAAAATTTCTAATTTGTGAGCAGACTACTTGAATGCATATTTATAACTGGATGAACATGTGAGTGAGAAACAATGATGTTAGTTTCCACATTCGTACCATGCACCTTGATATTATCAAAGTTTTATTTATTCACCAACTGATGCAGTAGTGAGTGGTCTTAAAAAAACAATATTAAAATTTACAATAAAATTTACATTAAAACAGCTCTCACTCATTTCGGTGTTACAGTTACACCGTCATCAGGGAGCACATTAATTTATGCTTACTAAAGTTACAGCTGTTAAAATAGTCCATTAAAATACATCGGTGTGTGGTTAATATTATGGTGGTGTGGCTGCATATATTAGGTCCTTATTGGTGTATGTACGTTGCACTGTTCGGCAGGGTAGTCTACTGCCGAACAGTGCAACATACACACACGAATAAGGACCTAATATATGCAGCCACACCACCACCATATTAACCATTCACTGATGTATTTTAATGGACTATTTTAACAACTGTAACTTTAGTAAGCATAAATTAACACGCTCCCTGATGACGGTGTAACTGTAACACCGAAACAAGTCGGAGCTGTTTTCATGTAAATTTTAATATTGTTTTTTAAGACTACTCACTAGTGCATCAGTTGGTGAATAAATAAAACTTTGATTGATGTCAGTATTTAATGAAAGTACTGTTCATGCTAGTGCTCGATAATCGTAGGAGTTGCGCGGTTAAAATAAAATGTATGTGTTTAGATGGTAATATATTCCAAAATAAATTAAATACACTAATGTTTGTTCTCTGACTAATTCTGTTGTGTTGTTTTCTGAATAATTCTCTTGTATTGTCTGTTTCGTTAGGTATCGAAGATTTGTTGCTGCCATCCGTCAGAAACATTCACCTGAAAGTAATGAAGAAGATTATGTTCCTTTAATACCTGATGTATTGAGTCCTTCAGCCATCAGCCCAGCTGCAAGTGATGATAATCTGTCAGAAGCCTCATCTGACACACACTGTTTGTCTTCATCCTCTTTACAAGCTGGGCACACTTTTACAATGCCTACCAATGACTACATGGTCATCAGATCATTTGAAGCCAGAGATTTCGAATACCTGAGTTTCATGTCGAAGTTCCAACAGGTGCTGCCTTACAAAATGAGAAGCAGCATTGAAAAGAGGCCGTGTGCTACAGTCACTCATGTTCCTTTGCATTCTGTTAGTTATCCTTATTTTGGTTTCTTTTAATTATTTGAGTTCTATATGTTTTATCTTACATAAAGATATTACAGGCCTAGACAGGTCCTTAAGGCTGCAGTTGGTTTTTAATTTCTCCCCCCCCCCCCCCCCCCCCCCCC
>Ga0123354_10004015_pt1 | contig 20646 bp, 10 predicted proteins | sample TergutLab28metaG_2_FD_97872 | JGI IMG/M metagenome (GOLD analysis project Ga0123354, IMG submission 97872) | Labiotermes labralis P4 segment gut microbial communities from Petit-Saut dam, French Guiana - Lab288 P4 | ecosystem: Host-associated > Arthropoda: Insects > Digestive system > Gut ...
ACGTCATCAGAACACTTACGTCTCTTCCACGTGTCCGCAAGCGTCACAAAAAATAACAAATTATAATATATCAAATTCCCTTTTCTTTCACTGTGTTTATATATATATATATATGTATATGTATATGTGTGTGTGTGTGTGTGTGTGTGTGAGTCCTGCTTGTCTTCCCGTTCTTTTGAAAAAGGGAAAGAATAAAATGTCCATTTTCAAGACTGATGACGTTATACATAGGAGTGGGGGAAACGTGTACTTGGAATATTATATGTGAGTAATATATAAGACTTCTCTGATATTCTCATTTCGTACTCTTTGCATTGTTTTTGTCTTTCTTCTCGTACTGCCATTTCCTCTCGTGTCTTCGTTTATTATTCAGTTGTTATTAAAAACGACCTTCGTTTGCTTTGCCCGGCAGCCATGGTACCGTATGATTATTCACCTCCATATACAACAAAATAATGTGTACTCTACCTGGTATCGTAAGATAAATAGTAAAAAGGACGTTAGAGGGAAACTACCGACATTATAACCAGAAGTGTAGAGCGTAATGTAAATGAATGCAAATAACTGAATAATCTTAGTAATTGACCAACTTAATGCACAAATTCTTGTTTCATAATAAGTTTATTATATTCCTCTACATGTTTCGAGCACTGCTGTGCCCATCATCAGGAGGTCAAAATTGTATTATACAGCATCTGGTATTATCAGACTCTGTAGGCGGTCGTCCGGTGCGCACTGCGCACCGGACGACCAACTACAGAGATTTTGGCCCCCTGATGATGAGCACATAGTGCTCGAAACATGTAGAGGAATACAATAAACTTATTATGAAACAAGAATTTGTGCATTAAATTGGTCAATTACTAAGATTATACTGAGATGCACGGTCAGCAAAACATAAAAAAAACCTGAAAACATTCCAGTGTTGGTACTACGTACATCACGCAACTGCCGTTCTGTACGTACTAGTATGGGAAAACTCAAACTCAGGCGTTGCATATTTTAAAATTTTCAAAAAATATTATTGGAATGATCATAACAAGGATGACGAAAGGATCGACGATGTACCATTATTTTCTTGAGGCAAATTTCACTACGCTCTCAGATCTCAGATACACGTAATACAGACACTTAATATCGATCGGTAGTAGGATGAGAAAACAATGCACTGGAATAGTGCAAACAATACAGTGAAATAGTGTAAAAAGATAGCCTGATATGGTGTAAACAATGCACTGAAATAGAGAAAACAACGTCCTTAAATAGTATACAGGATCTACTAAAATATGTGAACAATGTAAATGTAAGAGACTGTGGTGTGACTTAAAATAAATCACAACATTCACCTCTGGGGAGAAAGCTCTGTCAGGATGACCAGCTTCCGGGACGAATTTGAACTCAAGATCTCCAGAAAATTGAACACCTCTCGACCAAAAGATTTGTACGTATACGTAGCGTACAGAGGACAGGACAGGAGGAAGGAGACTGACAGAGCTTGGTTTAGTGAGCAGGATAATATTAAATGTGTGAAGTGAAAGGGTGCAGAATATGCACAACTGGGGAGACCTAAGCACTTTGTGGAGGGTACTGTTAAGGGGCTGGGTGCGAGAATACAGATTTTATACAACTAAGGAGATGTGCGCATAGAGCGGCAAGATGGCTGTGACGGCTATGTACAGCTAGCTAAAGGCAGTGTCGCCTTGCGGACTCACGTCAACTCGGTAACACGGCTTCGGGTTCCGTAAGGGCGATATTTTTATAACAGCCATCCCGCTGTGTTATACCGTGTTCATAAATTGATTTATTGAGTCAAACACAACATTAATATATAGTCAATAATACATAGTTTGGCTGCATGTTTCGGTTCTAGCGAACCATCTTCAGGCCAGTGCCTAATCCACAGGCATGGTGCATTTAGTGAGTGCGTACATTATGGGATCCCATATTGTGTACAAACTTATTTCCAAGTTTGAAAGCTACTGACTGAATGTATTTTTAAAATATATTTAAGAACTCCATCATTGCGTAGGTACTTCCGTAACAAAATTTTGTTAGAACCGAAACAAGCAGCTAAACTATGTATTCTTTATGTGCGTCATCCCCGTTGTGTGATATACAATTAGTATGGCAATATATATGAGTGGCACTTACCGTCAAACACAACTATTTTATTGGTTAATTATTGTAGGTATTACAACAACATGTTTCGGCCCTATTCCCGGGCCATAATCAGGTTGTATCACGACCTAGAGTAGGCTATACTACATGCTACTTATTGGTAATGGGTGTTTTGGAGAGCTCTCCATAATACTGCGTGTACCATGGTATGTGTATTTTTCCATTCCATATCTAATAATATTTTCTACCGGGATTAATCGCCCCGGAGCTTCCTGCGAGTATGACACTTATCCTGTATTTGTGTGTTTGGTAAGATTCTCACAAAAGTACCAGTTATTTCCTTAAAAAAACATTAGCCTGTTAGCCTTTCCAATGGAGAAGCCCAGGGCTCTGTGTGAAGCAGGAATTGAAGTGTTCAACATAATTTAGACAAATGTTATTTTCCAAAGGGTGAAACAATTATACGACCAGTGTTTAATAGCACAGTGAGATTGGCGTCATTTATACGAAACCTGCATCATGTTACTTTCAACCGGTAAGAGATTCGACTACTTATGACACAATTCAAATATCCGGCATATGGTGCAGCAAATAATTCTGGACATAACTCGACTGGTCAGTATCGCCGTCTTCAATGTAGGTTATTCTAGCATGATGCTCCTAGTCAGACAGACAAACTTGATGTTTTTGAAGGTCTGTTTCTGTCGCACCCTAATTAGACCATCTTCTGGGTAAGCTATATCAATATTACAAACATCTAAACATTACATTTAGTTAAACATACTATAAATAAACAACATAGGATGAATACAAAACAGATCAAAATGAAATACTTTATTTTATCTTTATCTACTTTATATATGTCCTATATATCTACTTCAACTACAAATAGAATTCGAGAAGTAATCTGAAGGAAATTAAAAGAAGATATGAAACTAGAAAAATCAATAAAAAGCGAATGCACAACCCGAGTGAACTCAATCTTCGCCACACAACACAAAAATAAATATTAGAAGACTGAAGAAAAACAAAGTAGAAAAATTTGAAGAAGGTTTTGAATTAAGATAAATATAAAAATATTAAAAGTAAAATTTTACATATATATTGCTTTTAAAATGTGCGGTTTTTTCGTAGATAACAGTTACAACTTTACACAATAATAATACATTAATTTTTAGTAATTTATAAAAACTCGCAAAACAAACCAGGTACATACTTCATAAGCACACTTACCTTCCTAAGGAACTTTTATTTCACAGCCTGATGATGATTCTGTTGATGAAACGAAACATGTAGCTCTGTTTCAATAAACGAATAGTTGTGTTGGACGGGAAGTCCATGTATTTATCTACACTGCTGTATATTCGTGGTGAATTTTAATTCTGATGTTTGTGTGTGTGTGAGAAAGTGACAATGGTCATTTCATAAAAAGGGTATATCAAGATTTCCGTCTGTAGATGGCAGTTTAACGATCTCTGTTTTACTCAAATTATTACATTTTTATCAAACGTTCTCGATAGGCAAGTACAAATACCGACTGAGAATATTCCAAGAACAAATCTCACTGTATAACAAAATATTTTTAAATCTCACCCCTCTATTTTACGGAAATATTAAGAGTTCAGACAGGATTAAATATAGGCATGTATGTTTCTTTTCCTTTTCGGAATATTGTATAAGTCATAGTGAAATAAAGTGAACATAAAAAGGACATTTTATGGTCATATTCATTCATCCGACCATAAAAGTGGAATTTACGCCAGATTGCCTAAAAGTCCAAAATTTTTCTTTCGCGTGTGAGATGTTAAGAAATATTCAAGACATTTTTGCATAACACCTCTAACACAAAATATTTATATTACATGCTGCCTTCCACCAGTACAATGCAGGATGTGACATTACACAGGACTCAAGTCCGAAAATCACTCGTATTTTGTATCCGCCAAATTTCAACGTTATGTGGCGTCAGGTATCCACGGTCAGTATTTTATATGATTCTTCCTTGTGTCAGGGTGGAGTGGGAGAAAGAACATGGAGGTCTCAGTCCACGGTCACAAACGCTGGAGAACAGACGTCGTCACATGTGGGTTGTGGTTAGAAAATTCCACACCTCACACTACACTGTTCCACCTCCCAAGTTACTTATACTATCACAGGATAAAATTCGCTCTGGAAGTACCTACTTTTTACCTACTTCGGTCTCCAGCCTCCCATTCTCTCTGCCCTGTTTCTCTTCCTCCTCTTCCAAACAGACCGTTTCTAATTTTGACTTCTCTTTCTCACCGAAGTGCCAGTAGCGCTCGAGATTGCTTTTAATAATTTCAACAAAATGGCTAGACGATGAATTAAGACGAAAGCAATATGAAATTAATTTCATATCAGAAGGTTCATTTCTCTTCTTATGACCCACGGTTTTCCTTCTTTTGTACTTAAAAACTCAAAGATTATGAAACAGCACAAAGACAATGGTAGAAAATAGTTCCGACAATTCCTTCAAAATTAATAATTCTTGAATACCGTATGCTACTGTCAGTAGATACAAATAAATAATATGATATTTGCCTACTATAAGCCGCTAATATTAAACAGTACACGATTAAGAGACAATGATAAAGTTATGTGTTTCCGTCACAAACAAAAGTATTTTATTATTTTTAACTTATTGGCGACAAGTTTTGGCCTTTAGACCATCATCAGGCCATCTTTACATGAAATTTAAAACAGATTATATGTAATGCACATTAAATTAAATGTGGTATGGGATGCCATAAAACTTACACCAGTGTTAAAGTTATGTAAAAACAGTTGTTATATTGTATGTGACGTAATAATGCTGTGAAGAGCTGAACTGAAATTGAAGTACAATTAATACATGATAACATAGCTCTTAGGTTGAACTGTATTAAAATTAAAAGGTGTATATATATATACATATACATTCCTAAGTAAAAAATTTTGGTATACGTTGCTAGGCAAAGAGTTCGTACTTTTATCTCGTATACGCCGAATACTGGGTGGTGTCTGTAAATAGCATTGACATCTGTTCCGTGTCTCCTTATTTGTAACGGCGGATATCTTTTATTATCCTCAGTACAAATTGTAGTTTTAATGTAATAAGATAGCAAGCACCAGTTTTGCCGATGTATTGGGATAGCTCAGCATATACGTTTGTGCATCTAGCTTAGCAAATAGTGACAAAAAAAAGTACACGATTATTTAGTTACTGACTCATTTCACGGTACCAAAAAATAGCCTACGTGAAAGCCATTTATTAGGTCAAAAAGCACTCGGACAATTTAACTTTCAGTCACAATCATCATCATCCCCATCATTATAAAATCTCACTCTCTCCCGGTTAAGGCAATTAATTTATTTCTTCCCGGCGCCCATGTTATATTCTGACTCTCGGTTTATACCGACAGATCAGTAGCGGCTTTCTCTTTTGAGGCATTATTTACACTTCTTTCATATGCTTATTACAGTTCTGGTTGTTTTGTTCATATCTGTTACTCCCAGTTTCTCTCTGGTATCTTGAATACCATGCACAATCTCCAGGGAGGATAACGCCGCGGTATATATTCCTGACAGGGCAAGCTTCTCTTAGTTAAAGCTGAGTGGGTTATACTTGCCCTCCAGACAAATTATAAATTCATTGGTTTCTATGTTTGATATTAGTTCCAATACGATGTTTTAGATGTGCCACTGATGAAGCGCTGAATGTGGTGTTACTTTAGGCGAGTGGGCCGAGCAATTTCGAGAAGTGACAGTTTCTTCATGTCAGTCCATACTTCAGTCTGTCTCTCTGCCTGCCTGTTCGTGGTGAAAAAGTCGACTCTCATCAGCCGAATGAACGTGACAGTTAGTACAGCAAGATGTTAATTAAATTTGTGCAAAAGTTTCAATTTAAGTTGAAACGGGACAAATATTACGCTCAATTTGCAGGAGGAAAGACGTATATGTGTGTCTACTTGAACAACATTAATGCTGCTACCTTGGTTATTAATATTACCAATGTTTCCTAAGGTTGCTGTAGTTATCTTGGTCACTATTGTCGCTAATGAGTTATCGGTTTACAATATTACCGTTTATAAAACTTTTCCCTATGTTCGTGTGATTGTCACGTGGTTCCTATGGCTGCATCAGCTAAAACGACTACCTTTATTATCAGAGCCTTCAGAGTTCCGTCTTTGCTGTAGTTAGGCAAACAAGACAACAGCGTTTCGTTCTGGGGAAATTTCTGTCTCCTTACCTCTTGTATGAAGTTTCACACTTCAAACATTTATTATTTAAAAGCACATAATTCTTTTGGCAATACAGTTTACATTCTGAACAAAAGAACTTAAACGCGTTCCATTTATCCATATACTTTTCAAAATCAGAACAACGGAACCGTCTCCAGGTACAGTGAATATTTACGTGAAATTCAATTAGCACAAGTAATCACTGATGTAAGTTATGGTCATTAAACAAGGCATGATCTGGTGATTAAGAATAGGGACTTCTGTACGAGGAAAAGAATCAGAGGAACAGCAATTGACGAGCATTTATTCAGGAAGTAATGTACCTGTTGTCAATCCACGAGCAATGATAAGGTGCAAGAAACACAACGCTTAATCATGTTCAGCCTCAGTGTTTAGTATATCGAATACGTCACAACGTGCATATTTAATATTTTCGGCAGAACAATACACCCCTACCATATGAAATGGAACAATAATGGAAACTGCTGTCTTCTCTCCCTCTCTCTCATTTACAGCCCAATATTTTTAAGAAGAAGGAAGCCGAGAGAGGATGATGATTATGATGACCTGTTTGTTGTTGACATAACCCAGAGGGCTGACGTCATGGGGACGCCATATTTGTATCACTGACAGTGGCCGTGTCGACCAATCAATACACTAACCCTGCCTCTCTGTCAAGGGGTGTCATCACTCCAAACCACCAGAAGCTATTTGTCCTGTGGTTCCGCTGGTCTGCGTAGCTGTCGCCCTTATTCATATATCTGTGACAATTTGGTCACCGATGATTCGGCTTCGTAAGGAACAGTAACTGCTGCCAATCTCCTCGTTGCCCTTTACGTTTTCACATATTCGTGAAGACTTGATATTCACGCACGGTATTTTAGCTTCTCAATTTTATTGAATATTTTCGAAAGTAGTGTCTATAAGCAGCGTTTGTTAGTTTTCAAGGCTGCGAGGACACAGAGTATTAACACATTAAACCTTTAAGTACAGGATTAACCTGAATTATATTTAAAGCTTCAGTTCGTACCGCGCAGTAAACACATTCCATCTCGGTTACAAAACAGTAAGTATGATGCGTACAGAAAAATAATGGCTTTTTTTTAGGTAGATGCTTACAAAACACGGACGTGCACATTGTGGGCAGAACGTAGAATATTTTATTGCTATACAAACCTGGGGCGTTGTGCGCATAAACCAACCATTAGAATATAAAGTGCCAAGAACATACAAATATTAAATTCGACAAGAAAGTGTGTTGATTAAATATAAATTTATGGGTATATTTCAAATCTAATTTTCTACCAGGGATTAGGTTAACACAAATTATAAACTAATAATTAAATTACGGTACAATATTTATCTGTGGGTTTGCTTATTAGATTACCAGCACTTTACATTTGCTATTTCCCGATAGGTCTCCATACAAATTTCTAGCCTATGACTCGAAACTTGATAGAGAATTTGCGTGGCCGCAGGTAAGTAGCGCATTTTTGAAAATAACACTGTACCTTCTCACAAAGTGCACGACACACTGTTAAGTTGCTTTAGTGCCGATCTCACCCCAATTCCTCCGTCACAATTCCTACTGACGTCTACACTTATTTCTTCTCCGGATTTTCTTATAGTACCAGCAATCTCGCTCTCACAATGAAAACCATTATTGTGTTCAGGGGCCTTATGTGATTTTTCCTGGTATCCCCTGGACGCATACTAATAACACGAAAAATATGAAAACCGACTCCATCCAAATCCCATCCTATTCACTATTCATTGTAACCTAAGACATATTCTACACTACACAACAAGGGCAACAATGTCAATGTCATTAATAAACCAAATAGATGAAGAATCGGAATTATAATTTAAAGCCGTGTTGTTAGTACAGAAAAGCCCGAACAATGACTAAAGTACCACAAGGTGATATTATAAACGCTGTAATGATGGTAGTGTCAATACTATCCTCTGAATAATAAGGTAAGCATAAATTTTTTCATAAACTATTCTGGTGAACCAGCCTATTACCCACAACGTCTTCTTGTCTTACCTTCAGTACTGACTCGCGAAATATATGCCCTTATTTTATGCTTCTGAATGACTTACCAACGCCTTTAGCTTTATCTAAAGCACCGTTCCTCCGGTCCCTTACTCGAAATTAAAGGAATCCTTTCCATAACGATCACATATGCGTCTTTAATACTGTAACAAGACCAAAGGTCTTCTGAAGAAAGGGAAATCGGGAGGAAGCTTGACAGAGTTCTCGTCATCCTATTCGTAGGATCAAGGATAAAAAGTGATGTATGCACCGCTCTTTGCCATAAGGACTGCCATCCTGTTAACGTCGCGCTCTGAAAGTACGACAGATGAAGCGGCAGACGGCTGATGCTGTTGTACAGGATCGCTCCGTTTTACCGATCAGTACCAAAGTCTGAATTCAGGTCCACTATTAAGTTTACGAGTGCTGAAGAAACAAGGAAACCCCTATTATTGCTTGTAAATAAATAAGGAAAAATGAAATAAGCTGGTATGTCCATGTGGCTTCGAAAAAATTATGAATAAAACGTAATTAACGAAACTTACGGAAATATTACTGCAATCAGGCACATCAAAGCGATTGAAATAAATCAGAATAGCATTTAACAATGAGTTATCAACAAATTAAGCCTGATAAAGGATTCCTCCGTTCAGCCCACAAGGTTTATCATGACTGTTCCTACCAACAGTGTTACCTGTAGATTTGCACGTGTAGATTACTGGTTCCTTAACCTAAGAAAAGAAAACAAGTTGAGCGAATTTGAGAGCAAAGTGAAGAGAATGTTTGGAACTAAGAGAAAGAGGAGAGTTAAGGGCAGGGTGTATACAACTGTATAATGAATGTCTTCATACTAGCAACATGCTGAGCAAATTTCCACCAAACATTACCAGTTTGATGTAATCATGGAAATGTGTAAAGTCAGATATGCTTCTCACGAGACAGAACAAAACTGTACTCATTCAAGACTTCAGTCAAAATTCTTAAGGACGGGAACACTTGGCAGACAGAAGCCTGAGAGCGAGAATAGCCTTATATTAAACGTATCTTCGGAAACACAACTTCAGGACGTGGGATGGATTCATCCAGTTCGAGGCGAGTCCTTACAATTAGGTGAGAAAGCAAGGGAAAGTTCCTGAGAAGAAGAGCGACTCTCCGTTTCCCAGAGAGAAGTTCGCTCTAAGAGGTTATTTACCTACATTATTCCACATTTCTCCTAATTACATCTTATTGATAATCAACGTCAACCTTTGGCCTGTCCTATCTTCAACGAAAACCCAGTTATTCCATCTACCAGAGTTTAGGACGGCCCTCATTTCATTGGCCTTTATGTTTATCCCGAAGCAGTGTGCAAGGCAGTCAACCAATACCGGTCGTGTTTTCGATATTCTGTTCTGTTACCAAGGTAACATTCTGCTCGGATATTAGCATTAAGTTTGTGGCATATTAATGTGCAGCCAGCTAAACTTATCCAGAATTTCACCTCTGACTTTTATAGTTTGCATCCGTCTGTCTTCAGTAATGTACATTTTTCACAATTATACACTAAATGTTGAGAGGCAATTATCTTGTATAATTTCAGCCGTAAAGTTTTCAGCTTTTATTAGGTTTTATTTCTTTACCGATGGTTTGGCATTAACCTGAAACCCACCGAGCTTGACGTTAACGCCATCCTGAAGCATACTAAGAAATTTTAAAATTCTTAAGCTGTTCAATGATTCGACTATCGATAACAAAATTATAATGAATGTGATTCTGACAATTTTAAAGAAAATTCGTTATGACATTCGTAAAATTACCGTTACACTGCAATTCTGTACCGCACTTCCCAGCGTTTGATTGAGAAGCAATATAGTGTAAACGCCGCAGTTGGTCTTTGCCACATTCTTCCACATTATCTCATAAATGGTACGATTTTTTGAAAAATGTTTTTGAAAATAATATGTTTTTTTGTATTCTCTCCGATTTTTGTCTGAAAAATTTCTCATTTTAAGGAGAACACAGCGACACATCGTCTTCATGTAAAGTACCCGTTACAAATTGTCATACTTTAATGAAGCTTGAATTTTCTCAAAGAATTTTAGATAAATATTCCAACATCAAATTTAATGAAAATTCGTTCAGTGGAAGCCGAGTTGTTCCATGCGGACGGACGGATGGACAGACAGACAGAAAAACTGACTGACTGACATGACGGAACTAATAGTAGCTTTACGCAATTTTGCGAAAGCGCCATGAAATGACAACGGACCAAAGAAACGGGGAATTCGATACAAACACCGAAATTTACTACGCATTCCACCCGACCGGCGTTTTTACACTAATATGGACCCTCACCCCCAGATCCCTAAACTTTACCGTCTGTCCAGACGTCTACGGACAAATCCCCACTACTTTGTACGATTCGGGCTCGATTCGTTTAGTGTGACCTCAGCACTAATACACCAAAAATGCCTTCAAAGATTCAGATGTGCTGCCTGCCTCTGTTTAGAGTTCAGTGTGCGGTCCTCATGTGTATTTGAGTATGTGAGGTTCGGCTAGGAGAATGGAAACCACAGGGTCTTTGCGACCCGCACCACTGCGTTCAATTACGATCCTTTTCAACTGAGTCCAGAACCACTTGCTCAATGGCTTTTGTAGCAGAAGCATTAGGAGGCCACAGCTTCCCGAAGATAGCAGCCTAGTGTTCCCCCAAGGAACTGGTTACGTCAGACCAGAAACTATCGTAAAAATAGATACTGTCCTTTTGCGTGCGAACAGAACCTCTACTCTCTTGGGAACATTTTATCGAGGTCATGTTCAACTGTAGAAACAATGCTATTCTTTTGGAGAAGAAATGAAGCCCGATCTCTCGAACGTTATGTTCACGGATGCTCAGAGAACATTGAAGTTTAGATGCAAGTGGTTTCAATGTTGTTGTATTCCTACAATAGAATAGACGTTACTTCATGTTAGACTGGAAAAATTCCGGCTCCAAATGTGAACTTCTAACGTTTAAATTAACCATTCAATAAACATTTCACATAATTCGCCCACGCTGCAGATGGAAGCAGTAAGCTCCTCCAAAAGATATCTAACAAATTATAAGTCAAAGCAGGGTCATATCCTAAATTAGACGATTTGGGAACCTCAAATCACATATCATGTCTACGCCGATAGCAGTTTATTGACATTTCGGGATCAACACTGTTGGCAGTTAGTAATGTGATACGACAGTAAGATAATCTATACGGCACAAAAAGCTGAGTTCTGTCAGATTCGAACAAACGATGAACAAATTCCTCGACTTGGAAGAGTAAAAGTCATTATTTCCTTCACTGTGAGACCTGTTCTGAATCAAGCCTGTCCATTTGACACGCTTGCAACCTGTTTCAATCCTATAACGTCCATTTCAATATTATATTCCCATCTATACTTCTGTCTCTGAAGTAGTCAGAATTTTGCGTTCAAGGAATTCTGACTAAAATCCGTAATATATCTGGTGTCTCCCATGGGTGCTATACACATCTCGCTTATCTGTTTTCAGATATGATTGCGGCTTACAGTCTACTATTTGTTGGTGCGTTGATCTACTTGTTGTGGTAGGAATTTATGTTTTTTAGACATAGTAATCCGTGGTACGGTGCCGCGAAAATTCAGTCGGTAACAGAAGTTTGTTCATTCTGAAATGACATTCGCAAAATTCCTCTACAACATGCTTCTTCCTGAGAAAGAATTTTAAATAGGTGGAGCCAATAATACATAGAATTATTGATGAAATAAAACAGAAGAGGAGGAGTGGGAATGGAAGTAGAGGACAGACAACAGTGGCAAGTGAAGGCCTCTTACGCTGAACAGTGCAAAATATTCTCACCTCTTTCAGACTCGAATCCCAAGGGATATTAACCCTTTAAATACTGGTTAGTGTATGTACCGCAACGTTTAATACTGAGAAAACTTCACTTTGCGTACAAGGTGCACTTATGTATTCCGTATAACTCTCACAACAAACAGCGACACTCGTCTTATACAGCTCTCACCGCCTGGTCTTCCTGATGGAAGCACAATATGTTCTCTGTGACGTACAAAAATAATATTTATGTGTAATGTAGATTAATTCCAGTGTGCAAAGTTTCAGCATTTTGTCATTTCTGCATCAGTATAATTCTGATACAACCGCAAGCGCCTGCTGTGTGAAGCTCAGAAAACGCTCTGAAACTCCATGGTTTAAAGACTTCTTAACCTCATACTCTACAGATACTTTTCTTGTAAATCAAAGCATGATAAAGGCACTATTCGTTACTGGGTGTTCAGTTGAAGAAAGAGGTGGGTGGAGCATGAAACACGTAGGAGAGAGTGGAGAAATTGAGAGAGGGATTTGGTGAGGAAACCTCAGGGGAAGGGACCACTTGAGAGTGGCGCAGGTGGGAGAATAGTATTAAACTATATCAGGTGGCTATCACAGGGAACAAGATCACGGAACTGTGAACTGTAGGTATCACTGCATATGAGATCAAATGTAAATGGAAAAACCAGCTGAATAAAAGAGAAATGAGTCTGGATGGAGAGTAAGAAATAGTTAGTATATAGGGTTGATAGGCTATTATAAGTAATAAAAAGTGTAAAGAAGAAAAGTCACAGTTGAGACTCTGCACGATCACACTTCGTAACTTTGTTGTCCCGACGCGCTCACTCTTGTAGGTGATCCTCTTTCGGGAAACGGGTGTGGTTCACCGAATCACATATAGTTTTAATTATTTCTTTTTTACTTGTTTCATTTACTCAATTTATTCTTGATATAAAATAATGGAGCGCTATATCCAGTAAAACAACTAGATCATTTCTAGGAAACTGACACAGTCACTTCTCTGTACTCCTACTTACACTACACTCGTACGCGACTGAATTCGCACTGGATTGCTAGCGTCTGTTGTCCGCTGCTAAAGTTTTCTTATTTAAATCTCTCCCCTCCTACCTATCACCGACGGTCCTGAATACACGTTGACAGATTAACTTACAACGCATGGCCATGAACCGTCCGTAACTGACGCCAGCAATCCCAAGAAACAACTGTACTAAAAATGATCGGCTACAAGACCTAGACAATACAATCCAGAGCGAATATTGAAAACTAAAAAAATTATGGCTAAAAATAATTAAAATTTAACGTATCATTAACAGTGTAGAAATTAACATAAGGGACTCCCCGTAGAACACTTGGTGTTAGCAGGCACATCGCCATTCTGTAATGTGACCCAGCACAACAAACTATTAGTAAAACGTATCTTAAAGGAACCTGCAGCGAGGCTGTACGGTACACTAGATTATTGTGGCTCAGGTTAGGTACAAATTGTGCACCTTTGTACACACGGTAATGATAAAATGCAGTAAGTGAACTTCTCTTTCTGAAGAAATGCTAGCTTATCATGTGGTAATCAGTTCTGTGGAATCAGCTGACGGTAAAATTGTCCACACGAGGAGGGGAGTAGAGGCACAGCTGTACTCATTCTCGGTCTAGCGCTACAGAGAAGTGAGGTGTCAGCCTAAAGCCCCGACCGCTTTACACCTGGGACAAAACCCAAATAAACATTGAATATGAAGTTACGTGGGTCAAAGGCAATATAACGATAATAAATCATGGACCAAGTTGACAAACTATTATTTGTGTGTCTGCTCTTTCTTAAGAAATGCATTTTACTATCGGATTGCGGTCACTTTTATTTGAAAAAAATATAATGGCTTCGAAGTTATCCTTTGCGAGATTGCACAGAGGTTGAAACGTTAAATTCATATATTATATATTTTCCAAATACGTTCTTTGCGATATTTAAGGCCTCATAAGTTCTTAATAATCTTGTACTGAAAATACGGCTTGTTACTGTCAAGTGAGTTGCACTAGGTTCATGTCAAACGTTTTAAAACGGTGAGATTTTTTGTATATTATCGTGTCAAATATTCACCATCTCGAACAACGTTTAAGGCAGAAGTGGAGATCTGAAAGACGCCTATAATTTGTGTCACGTACGAATAGGTTTGTAAGATGGACTTGTATTTGAGGAAACAACGTTCAGTTTAAATTTAATATGAAGTCGGTGTTATTTTGAACTGATAAACGAGAAACAAGCTTTATTCATCCAATAGATGACCTTAGGTAAGAAAAACAGAAGGTGCTGCACTAGACATCACTGTGCAGAATTCGCTTTGGAAGAGGCCATGGACCTCTCGCGAGACACATTACATGGTGAATGATAAACTAAAATAAAATTTGTAAGATAAATTGTTCTACAGACCAAAAATCCAGAAATATATTTGATCCCTTTAGTAAATACACGGATAAAAAATATGAGTTGATATACAACCTCCTTATCACGTGCCCATTTTATAATCATCTTGCAAGTATCACATCATAATAGGCTTCATTTTACGCAGGTTATGTCAGGATATGCGCAATCTATTTGAGATAAAACAGTGTTGAAATTACTATTATAAACAAGTGAAGGTACAAATTTTATAGGGATCATCCTGTTGTGTAGTAGTAAATATATGTATATTACCGTCTAAAACACAACATATGTACATCAACACATTGACGAAATATCAGTCACATCAGGGCTACATGTTTCGGCCGAAACATGTAGCCCTGATGTAATTGATATTTCACCACTGTGTTGATGTAGATATGTTGTGTTTTAGACGGTAATATACATATTAAAGAGGTTACAGTTCATAAATTATGTCAGTATGTATGAATCAGAATACGACGTTACATTCGTGGGTATTCCTATTCACCCTCTTTTAATCAGCCCCAAACTCTAACCCCGCAAGAATAAGCATGACTTGTGGGGACATAAAGACAGAAGGCTGTGGTTAATTCACCCACCTTCTGCTAAAATAGTCGTTTTAATAACTATGGCTGACCACAGGTTTCCCCCTAGCGAGTAACTGAGAACTTCTGTGACAACTGTGTCTGGTTACTCACAGTGACCACTACGTGATGGTCTGCCGGATCATTTATAACTGGAAAGCAATCGGAGGGAGGGTGATAACAGATGATACACGCGTAAGACAGCATTTACTTGAGTAGCAGAATGCGGGGACAACTTCGACTGTTCCACAGACTGTTCGCCACAAATGAATGTAAAGAGAGGAATTCGATTTCAAACAGATTCATTACCCTGACGTAAGAAAAGATCCAGACTGGCACTTTGGTCAGCACGGTAATAAAAAATAGATTTTCATTAGCGGCAAGAGATTTGTTTATTAGACAGAATTCCACAAAATTTCACTTCTATGACAAACAAAATGTATGTTGCGCTATTTGTACGGTTTACATTCCCTTACACGTTTCGGATTAAACAAGCCATCTTCAGGAAGATTATATAAGCCGAAATATGTGGGGGATTGGAAACAATACAATATAACATTTATTTTGCAACACAAGCACAATTAGTTAGAATTGCATGTAATAAATATATGTCGAATAAACGAAATATATATAATAGAAAGGCAAGGGGTACCTTCATGAATTTTCAGTTTCCTAACTACCAACTTTTCAAAAAAGGACCGTGTTCCATTCGGTTATTTTAAAGTGAACGCGCACTGTATACAATACAGAGTTACTTCTATAAAATTCGAAAGTGCACAAATTTAAAACAAAATATTACAGCAGCCGGACAATAAAGCAATAACTTCACCTTTTTTTTTAATTTACGTCCCTAGGAAAGGGACACAACGGATTTGTCCGAAATCAACGGCTTCTGATATAAATCGTACTACATTCAAAACTATTTCCTGTCACATATTTCATTCAGAATAAATCATTTTTATGGCTCTGTACCTTGTTACAGTCACGAAGCGCAAGAGCACTCTCTGCGCCTCAGTTTCTTTTTTGGTTAGGACAGAGGTACGCTAGAATTTTTAAAATGTTTCTCTTCCACCTTCATTTCATACGACATCTTACCATGACTAAAATTCTAAATCCTTAAATTCTGCTATAAAGTACGGTGTTGTGTTTATATTTTTTTTTGCAGTAACATTTTGGCTATGTAGGAAAACGCAGCAGCATTGCCTGTCCAGTGAAGGATTAGACCCTACTCCATACCGAAGTGATGGATAGATATATCCCCCAGTGATCAATAACAATCTTGTGGTCGGGCCCTGAGAAAGATGCGTCATCTGGGACCCAGTATTGACAGACAGACACGCGCGCGCGGAAGCACTGACATTAAGTGCAAAGTAGCAAAAAACGTGAAATGATAAAGTTACGCATCCACAAATAAAATGTCTTTTTTACATTAGTGACTGGGGACATTTATTGGTGACGGCAAGGCGTTCGTGTAAATGGTAAGTTACGAATACGGAGGGGCGATCAGGTTTTCAAAGTGCCAGGTAGGATAATTGTTTGAGGAAGGCGTGGTAATTCTGTAAGATTACTGACCAATTTGTATAACGAAAAGTGTAGACGCATCCGCATCACGTCAGAGAGGGAGCAGTAAATCCTGACACAATAGGTAATGCAAGGTGGCAAAGGAAATCTTTCGCAGGCTTGAAGTAGGCTTACACATTCTTCTCTGTTTGAGTCACAAATGTAACTGGACGTGCGAAGAGACATAATTATAATCTGACGTTCAGGTGACCGTGCAACGTGATAAATTCTTATAATAAAACCATCTAGATGCACTAATTCCTCAAATTTATTTATGGAATAAAAATCTACATGTTTCGGACAGTTACTCTGTCCAACATCAGGAGGTTTTCGCTGTACACACAGCAATGGTATATGTCGTACAGGTTTGCTGACAGCTTGATCGCAAGCTGTCAGCATAACCTTGTACAGTGATAAACTCCTGATGAAGGACAGAGTAATTTTCCGAAACATGTAGAGTTTTAGTCTAAAAATTAATTCGAAATATTAGTGCATCTATTTGGTTTTATTACAAGAATGTCAACTTAGTCTGCATTGCTTCATCTGTACCTCCACACAAGTTTCCACGTGCAATTGCAGGTGCTATCGCCATCAACTCTGGAGCTAAATGTCATTCCGTGTGACTTATATGTTTCATATTGTGCACAGAAATTGCCTTAATATGAATTTATTTTTTAAAATTATTTACGGTATAAAATTTGAGAACCCCACATTAAGTCACTTAAACTTTTAAAGACGAATCGTAATCTGCTTTATATAAGGAAGCACTCCGTACCGCGCTGTAAACAATTTCTACCATGGTTATAAAAATCAATTATTTAATGACGTATACAACAAAATCGCTGTCTGTTCTGATATCCGTACAAAACACTCAACGCAAAGCGAGCACCATCTAAAATTTTTGAATGTTAAACTTGGTGTTACGTAGAGAAACCGCAAGGCTTTGAAAGGTTAATGGACACACAGCCACTAATTTGACACTACTAATGATATAATATTAAAATGTGCCAAGGAGAATGGCTCTGTAGTGATGAAAGTTTCAAGCTGATGATTGGAAAAGACTTTATCTGATAGGCTAATAGTCATTTAGCTGGTCAAGAAATGTTAAGAATTCCATGGACACTGAAAGTTTAATACCGCGTCCACAGTAGCCTGCGTTTAGTTCAAATTCTGAGCCACGTCAAGCCAGTCCGACACCTTTAAGATAATACTGCCTTGCACCTATACCTTGTCATTCCAAGTTGGCTCCATTCTTCAGGTTTTCCTACAAAACCCTTAATTCATTCCACACCAGAGCAAAGTGATCCGTCCACTTATTTCGCACTGACTTAACTACATCAATAATTTAATATTTTGGAAAAACAAGAAACAGTGAAGCTCCCCGTTATGCACTTTTATCCAGCCTCCTGTTATTTCCTACCTTCCGGATCCAGCTTCAGCACCAAGTCCCTCACAGTCCATGCTCTTCCTCTAATGCAAGAGACCAAGTTTCCTACTTACACAAAACAGCAGGCAAAGTTATAATTTGTTTGTATGGTACTTAATAAAGTGTTGAACGGTAGGATGAGTGCGGAGTAATAAACTGTGGGGAACTGAGAGAAGTGGAAAGTGCAGTCCTTCCCCGACATCAAATAGGTAGAGGCACAAGGAGCATGTCACGAATGACGGTGGCTGCACCGGGATTCCAAACGGGAGCCTCCACAACACAATCCTCTAATGTTGCCACTACACCAACATACTCAGTACTTCTTGTGTTTCCTTTAGCTCAGAGACAGATAACGACTCTTATTGATCTATGATCGAGAAGCAATCTTTCGGATGGATAAGAAGAAATTCCCTTTGCGTTCTTTCTACCACTTGTGACAACATGATTGAGGCACAGATTCTCAAAGCTGCGTGTGTGCCTTTTATATTTATTTCACCGCTGTGTTACGAGCAAAGCTTTCAACTCCGAACCTCCTCCGCCACTTGAAGATAAGAACACGAGATGTCAGCACATGAGTGCGAGATGACACTATCACCCCTCACTTCACACTCGGAGCACCATAACAACTTCTGTCCACTTGTCATGCGGTGCTTTGAAAGATATAAAGAGCAGCGACTTTAGTGTGCCTTTTTTACTCATTACCATAAAAATTAAGAAAGAGAATTGCCTACTTTCACTTCTAAATACTACACATTGCTTTGGGATTGGTGTTAGACTATAGGCTTGACGACTGAGAAATCCCGGAAGATATAAGAACATACAAGAAATGTGTTCTCTTCTTCACAGTATCCAAACATGCTCTGGAACTCACCCAGCCTCGTATCCAGTGGGTAACGAATGTTTTCTCCTCATCGGTGAGGCGGCCGTGGGTGAAGCTCATGGCTCATCTCCATGTAATGCTGTAATACCTTAGTAGAGTGGTGAACACCCGGCTTATATAGATTTAATATAGTGCCTTTATTTTATATGACAACTGTCGGTTTAAATACAGTAGGAATAATGGAAGTTTCAACAACAGGAAAATTACACACAACCATGAATTGCAACTAATTGTTACCTACGAACAGACAAATCAGAAAGGAATGTCTCCATGTTTCTCATTATAACCCGTACTGCATTGCTCGTTCTCACAGTCTCCTTGCCTGCCCGCCTTCGTCTCTCGTAACCACGGCAAGAACAGAAAAGGCTCTGAGACCCTCCTCTCTTTATTCAATTTACATGTAAATGCTGGAGAGAGAGAAGGAGAGATTCCATATACATCTCTTTGGGCTGTATTGTCGTATCCAAATACACTGCCTGCGCTACAAGCACATCGAGGTAACATGCTGAGCACTATACCAGTGGCGTGTGCTGGTCTACAGTTCAAACTGTTCAGGGTTCGATGTCCAACAAAATCATTTACAAGATAAAATAAGAATATACTTTGATACTTGTCAGTATAATTAGTGTAACCACATGAGGGGACTAGTTTAGAGCACGTCCGAAATGTAATGTCGAGCTAAATTAAACAGGTCTGTATTTCAGATCATGAGCAATTTCCAACGTAATATTGTGACCCATCATAATTTAAAAAACAATTTGTATTTCGCGGTAGTACAGTCACACACAACACCACAATACAATCGGTCAGGCGACAAATTTCGGCTTATTGCTTCATCAGAACTTATCTCTTCAAGAACCATGAATAAAATCCTTTGACTGCAAAAAGGCATGCGATCTCATCCTTTGACAAAAATATTCATAAAATATTAACAAAACTACAATAGGTATCAAAAAAATAAATTTGTAGAAAACTATAAGCGTATGAAATCTAAATAAATGTCCATTGTTGGCAGGCACTGACAAGTGTCTTCCGGTTACACGTACACACATACACACACACACACACATATATATATATGTGTGTGTGTGTGTTATATATATATATATATATATATATATATATATAGACTACATATTTCGACATTACTCTAAAGTCAGCAGCAGATCCATATTTTCAAAGAGCTGGGCATATACTCGTAATTTGAAATTGTGTGAAAAATGCTATATCTTAGTTGAAGAATAAAAGACCAACTTGATGTCACTTACTATTTTATTTCACTTCTTATGTACTCAACATGTTTCGGACATTAATATATCCATCGTCAGGAGCTTGCGACTGTGCTGTTGAATTACCACATCGGTCATTTTGTTCTTGGTTCGTTGTGTGTTGGAGATTTGGTGCGGCTGCACCAAATCTCCAACACACAACGAACCGTGAACAAAACGACCGATGTGGTAATTCAACAGCACAGCCATAAGCTCCTGATGATGGATAGATTAATGTCCAAAACATGTTGAGTACATAAGAAGTGAAATGAAATAG
>Ga0123354_10004016_pt1 | contig 20646 bp, 12 predicted proteins | sample TergutLab28metaG_2_FD_97872 | JGI IMG/M metagenome (GOLD analysis project Ga0123354, IMG submission 97872) | Labiotermes labralis P4 segment gut microbial communities from Petit-Saut dam, French Guiana - Lab288 P4 | ecosystem: Host-associated > Arthropoda: Insects > Digestive system > Gut ...
GGCATTTCCTAGGGGGGGGGGGGGGACAAGGGTTCCAAAGCGATAAGATGTCCACTCCATGGGGCTCTAATTTCTTCCCACCGTGCCCCGTCCTGCCATGGTGCTTGGACACAGGGTTAATTTTATCTCTCATCTGCTGCATGTGAGAAGGTACACACTTCGTGTGCAGCCAGTAGGCACAGTTCCTGATCCTGAAGTGTTCACAACCCCGAGCGGGACAGGCTCTCTTTCTACCCCTATGTAATACTACAAAGTTTGGCCCCTAAATAAACTGAAGAGTCAACCTGGACATTTCACTCTTTTTGTTAAGCCTTCTTTTTATTTTTTTTCCAACACAGCCATTCCCTTTTCTCTTTTCACTCTAACATGGTACACATCAATGATCAGTTTGATTACTGGAAGTGCAATGAGAGACTGCTATTGCGGTGTGGCATGTTGTGTTAGGGGTAACACAGCAGTGTTGCCAACAGACATATTCATTGAATTTTAAAGCTCCCTCCTGAACATACACACCCCCATCATTAATTTGGTAAATGTGACTGACTTCTATATGTCCCTTTCTCTCTCTAAAAGAATCATCCGAACCTTGCAGTAAAGTGGAATTACAATTTCATTCGTTCCAAGCCAATTGAAAATGTTACATACTTGAATACAGCTTTGTGTAAAGACAGGCTAGTAACTGCTTCATTGGACTCTGTAGTTGCGCACCATCTCGCGGGCCGCAAAATTACTAAAGACGTTTAAATTAATATGATTTATAAAGGAAGGACTACGATCATTGTTTAGTTTACTGAATATGGGAGATTCAAAAATCAACAAAAATTACGGTCTTATAAAGTCTCTAAAGTTACTTTAAAATTGTTAGATCGTATCTTTCCCTGTGCATATAATTAATATCATGTAGTGTTCTTTCTTAAGATTCTGATAGTCTCTCAGTTGGGCCTTTCATGGAACCCGAAGGTTCATTGCCAGGACAACGAGAGCCAATCACTGGACCTTGTGCTGAGCCTCATGAAGTCGGTCCATACTCTCGCATCCAGTTTCCTACAGACACGTTTTAATAAAATCCATCCAGCTATGCCTAGGCCTACATCTCCGATTCTGTGTTTCCGACTAAAATTTTGTTGGCATTTTTTATCTTTGCTAACTCAATTAACGGTTACTTATTCCACGTTTCCTTTGTGCTTGTTTACTTTCAATAAAAATTTATTGCTGCAAAACAAACCACAGTGCAGCTAGCGTACTGTATGAAGTCAATTGTGACTCTTCTACCCCGAAGATGGAGGCAACAACTTGCTTCGAAAAGTCCATAAATTTGTAACTAGCGACGCTGCAGCACAGCACTGTTCTTCACATTTACCGCCGCCACAACCCCAAATCTCAGATATTAAAATCGAAGCCCAATATCGTAATGTGGATAAACTTCAAACTGGAATTGCAGTACGGGAGTTCTTTTATTCTGATGAGCTTAGGAGTTTGACACCGTTTGGCCTGGCACACAGGGACTGTACCCCTGCGCCCCTCTATCTGCGAGGCAGTTTGTCAGATCATACATTGTAGTACCAGTTGAAAGTAGCAGGAGCAGGAGTTTCCTGATTTAATGATTTTTGTGTTATTTCAAGATACTTTAGCAACACCAGAGACTCTATCTTTATACCCTCAATGATGACTGAATAAGGTTTCTGCGAAGAGGTGGATTTTTTTTTTAAATACCTTGAAAACTTTCGCCTGGACGAAGTGAGGAAATACGAGAGGTCATACAGCTAGGACATGGCTTTTTTCATCCGTGGCCCTACAGCCCAACTCGGGCCTAGGCCGCCTCTTTGTTGAGGTTTCTGTATCCCATACTATTAGACACACACACAAACGCACTAAACAGAAACTTACATCGTACCTCGTAGCAGTTGAAAGATCATTGTATTAAAATTATTTCGGTGTGCTACTGTGGGCAGTTTTGCTAAAAAAAAAGTCTGTTAATGACTTTTCCGCGACATTATCGTCAAAGAGAAATTATTTATAACTAATTAATTATTTAATGTTGTGTCACTTGTTTTATAATACTAGATTTATTTATTAAATAAATGAATATCAGCGCTAACGTTGTAGGGTCGACAGTCGCAGCTTAGGTCTACGTCAGAACTACGCGCACCGCACAGTGCAAAGCGAAACAGGTAAATCATAACCGCATAACCAACCGTATTTGAGCGCAAAATCTTTAACCGTTCCTTTTGAACAAATACGAAACCTAAAACTTTAATTTCTAGCTGCTCGACAACGTGGTCTGGGGATCGCGTCCGGTTGACAGGACATACGGTAACATGTTTGTGGAGACAGCATTGTTCAGTGCCAGTGGATTTTTGTGCACAGGGTTTGTTTTGTATAATACATGCATACAATCCACACAGCTTTACTGCTAGACTGCATTGCACTGCTGGCGAACCATACACATGTAGAACTGTAGTATTTATTTTAGCACTACACCGTGTTCGTCGTTCCCCCTGTTATGCTTAGTGACAGTACTAGCCGTGCGAGAAAAATGTTGGCAAATTCGGCATGGACTGTTCTGTTGCTACTGCCGATGTCAGTAACAGCAGCTAATATGCGTGCTAGGCACCTCAGCTAGAATTTCAGAGGATGGTCGTTCCGGGAACAGCTCAGAAGTTGAGGGTGCTACTGACGCGGCCTTCAGTTAAGTCCAGATATACGAGTATTTCATGTACGGCTGCTAAGCGCTGAATCCTAACGACTGGGTTTGATATTGCCGGATGTATGTAATATGCTGTAATGTGATAAAATGTGAAGTTATTCGAGTGCACGCCAGGCGTGCATAGCGAGTTGATGTGCAGCTGGATATGTATGTAATCTCAGGAGTAGATGGAGGTGAGTGGTCAGTTTCACGCCCCTGCCACTTTACCTCCATCGAATATGAGGCTGGGCCGGCATCAGAGGCGGTCTTTAAACATGGGAGGACGGAAGAATATCTTTGCTCTGTCAAGAATCGAAGTGTTGTTCCTTGTGTTCTTCGGTCGTCTGTTCCGTGTCCTAGTCACTACGGACTGCGCCACTCAGGCTCGTCCTGCTAAATGTTATGAAAGTAAATATTACTGCTTAGTAGTAGTAGTAGTAGTAATAACAACGGCAAAACAGAGGGCATTATTTCATTCGACGCTTGTCTAAGGTACGCACATGGAAGGTCGCCTGTAATAACATAAATGTCAATTGATACTTGCATGTTATTTTTTAAGGATGGCACAGGCTCTAGGTTTTCCTGTAAGATCAAAGAAATGATGACGTCCCAGATTCAGCAAAGCATCCGGCTTTGAACGACATAACTATTTTTGTTCACATATGCGCATTTTGTATGTTCTTGAGACGCATGTGACTGTGAACAAGCATGTGACTAAACTAGCAACGAAACAAAAGTGTCTATTCTTAAGGTATATTAGGGCGTACTTTTTGCTACCGTCTGTCATAGCTACGTATTTGGCATTTACCTTCATCCAGAACAGACGCACAGTTGTCATTTCAATGTTAACACACCTACCAGCCACAAGGTCAGTTTTCCTTCACTTAGTTACATACGTGACTTATGAAAACATGTTGCATATAAAGTAGTAGGGATTAGGGCTAATTTAGTTTATGCTTCACTGTCACTGTCACGTGTCGCTGTTTTGTACCATGAGCTGCTGCGAGAGGATCGACAGAGTCCGATTTGAATTTCATGTAACAAAGGTCATGGATTAGAGTCGTTGTTGAAGCGATGTTAAACCTCTCAGCTGGTCAAGGCGTTCCCTGCCTATTACGAATTCCAAAATTTTGCTACTCTTACACATAGCCGGCCAGTTAACCTTATTCTGAGACCATGAATCTGGTCCACAATCACCCGCCCTCATACTATATGATATATTTTAGTATTATCTTTCCATCTATATCTAGTTCTTACAATTGATATGTTCTCTTACGATTTTTACATAAAGTAGGAGTCGAACCTATACCTCGTATATGCTTGATATGAACCATTAATTAAGTTTAACGTTTTAAGCCAGTGAATGTAATTACCAAGTTTTTTTAGAAAGTTTTTGCATGTCGGATATTAAAGGTGATGACAGAAATACCGACACGGTCTCCACATTACGTGTTTATTTTATGCACGTTGTGTATTTCAAGTATGAAACGTACAAGTGCGTATCGTTTTTGATGTGATGGAGACTGGACTGGAGTTGCAGTTCGAAAACACGAAAAACATAAATTAAAAACAATATTGTTTTTGGAGGCAGGCTTAATGTGCCTGAGAGTTCAGGTTCGAATACAGACCTGGTGGCCGACTCTCTTAGCTGATACATTTCGTGGTGTTCCTCAGTATTCCAAGAAAATACTGCGATGGTGCCCTCAATAGGTCACGATATTTCCTTTGGTATCTTCCCTGTCCTTTTACCTTCGTAGCAGTCATCATGCGATTCGACGTGGTCGAACGTTAGCAGTCGAGAGCGCGTTTGTACAAATCTAATAAATCTAAAAAATTAAGGTATCCCGTGCTTCATAACCCTCGAAGTGGATGCAGTGTCATCAAACAGTTCAAACATGAGGTATAGCAATAACCTTTTCCAGTTCGGAATTGCGTAAAAGCAGTAACTTTTCTCCTGCGGTTGCTTGCCTCTTGTACTGCATGTTGGCTAACGTCACCAGCGGTTACTGCTGCCATCTGCTGGGCAGAGTGAAAGGCTTAATTTCGCAGAAGTAATGCAACACTTGCCGTCGACATTGTGCATTTTCAGTGCGTGTTTTGAGCGTTATTGAACGACGCTGTCAGTTGCTAACATTATGTTTCTTCAGTATTAGAAGGGTGAGTGTGGTCATTGACGGAATGATGTTGACAGGGTAAAAAAATAATGGAGGAAAGCGTTTCCCAGTGCTGCTTTGTCCGCCGCATTGTAAGGTCTTAAAGGCCTAGACTTACGTGAATATTAATGTCTTGTGTGATATGATACCGTGTGCTTTCGTCACTAAATACCAACTTTCTGCCGAAACCTGCTGCTTCAGTCTGAACACTCCTATTCTGAAGATTCAGACGGTAGCCAACCTGTCAAGGAAGGAAGGCGGCGTCACATCCCATTTGACAGCAAACTTTAAGATCTCCGCCCCAAAGACTAAAGATCTCGCTTTAGACTTACGTCTAGTTCTTCTGTTTTACGTGTCAAATTGACGTACTTCATCGATTTCAGTCGCCAAGATAAGAACACTGCGCTGTCATCATGTTTATATTTACCCTTTATTTTTATACGTAAAGGAAGCCTTAAAGTTTTCCAGAGGCTGTCTGTTAACAAATATGAAGACACAGTATTCAAATGTGACTGGGATGTGTTCGGTCTCAGAAATTCACATGGCCGCCTTGTAACATTATGAAAGATAGGGGTAGAGAGATAGCAAGATGGCGAGCCTTCCTGGGAACGGAATTCAGATGAGATTTCTCGTGACTCTGTTTGGATCTCATGACTGTCACAGATATCACGAAAAGTGGCATATTTTATCCGACAACTAGCAAAGCTCATATGTCTGTCCCTGTATCGTGACTGCAAGCGTCACAGCGCTGCCACTATTCCAGTTTGCCTCGAGTCGATTACTGCACGTAAATGTCAAGCAATCCCTATACAGGCCTATTACAGGTCCTGAGGGTTCCGTGATGTTGAGGCTCCCAGTTTTCATGACAATCAGTACATGAAAGTGACATGGTTGTGTGCCCAACTTACCGGCTGCCTTTACCCACCAGGAAATATTCCAAGTATTCATTTCTGTTAAAGGTTGAGTCGACCCAAGCACTATAGTGCGGCCGGAAGGATTATGTCAATGAAAAACTCCATTGACATAATCGGGGATCGAACCCGCGACGTTCCTATTACTGACTTATGAAATTATAAGACCTTTGCCTCCAGTAGACAGAAAATGAATCGAGCACACACACACGCGCGCGCACTCACAGTCATGTACGCACGTAGAACATGGTGGTCTCATGAGACTACGTTTTTTAATTCCAAGGAACGAGTTAGGTTAACAGTTAGTCTGGCGGCCTGGATAGAGTAGGCATTATAGCGACTCGCTGCTGGACGGTTCGGGGATCAAATTCAGTTGGGGGCGAGATTTTCCACGCCGTCTAGACCGGCCCCGAGGCCCAGGCAGCGTCCTGTACAATGGGTGGCCGGTCTTTTTCCGGGATAAAGAAGCTGACCACCTACCCACTTGCCGTGTCGAAACTGCGAAAGGGTTGGTGCTATACCTCCGCCTCAGCTCTAGGCCTGCGTAGGCACGTCATGGGGTGACCTTCTTGTGTAACGGTGTGTTGTTAAAATGTATATTTCTTGTAAACACTTTGAAGGCCAATAGGGGAGTGGAGTTATAGCTCCACTCTTTCTTAAACGTCGTGGTATATGGAGGTGATTGTTCAGCTGCACGTCCCGACCGCTTTACCCCCGAGGAAAGCTTCCCCGATACCCAATGTATAGCAGGTAGGGTGAGTGAAAGATTCGGTATGGACGCTTTTGAAGAGCGATAAGTCTCTCGCGTCTTGAAATGAACCATGTTTCCTCGGTTGTCCATCCCGTTGCCTATTCACTATACCTACTGAGCTATCTCAGCCCCTTTAGTATTTATTAGTACAGTACTATCTAGGCGACAAGTTCGGCTTGAATGGACCCATAATAAAATGTTACGATAGTTGCTTGTTAACAGCTGGTAAAGAGCAACGCAAAACACGGTCACCTTAAATTAATTTTTAAGGTCAGGAAATGGTTGTAGAATGAATAGTAAAATGAAATCTGAAAATTTGCATAGTTGCATAGGGCTGTAGTGCATTAAATGTATGAAACAGTAATAGATTACTGAGATGCCGTAGTTGAATATTTGCAAACCATTTAGAACAAACATGTACAAATAGTGCAAGTAGGAGAGCGATACTGAAATCTGGCAAGGAAAGGCATTAAACAGTTCAAGATCATAAGAAGTCCGTAGCTCGACTCTGAGTGAATGTATCAAAATTTTACTACGTGCCATTTGTGTGAGTGAATGAAGAAGTGTTTTGTGACACAAACTAATATTTGTGTGAACAAACAAATAGTTCGGAATAAAGTTTATATTGTGTTGCAAAGCTTCTTATAATTTAAAATTTGCATAAATAAATAAATGTAGGCCCGGTAGCTCAGTCGGTATAGCGACTGAGCTACGGGCTCGACGGTCCGGGATCGAATCGCGGTGGGGACGAGATTTTCCGTCCGTCCAGACCGGCCCTGTGGCCCACCCAGCCTCCTGTAAAATGGGTACCGGGTCCTTCCCCGGGGTAAAGTGCGGCCGGGGCGTGCTGCTGACCTCCTACCTCCTTCTAGTGCCGCGGTCGTGGAAGAGTAGAGCTATACCTCTACCCACCCTCTGGACCACACCGGGCCTGTAACGGGAAAACTTTACCTTTATTAATAAATAAATGATGTTTTGCGTTGCAAAGTTCCATAAACTAACGTCTGTGTATACAAACTTGCAAAAGCCGTGTGTGCATTATCGAATGTAAGAAACATGTGTCGTGGGGTTTGTTGGATCATACGTGGTTTAAAGAGTCGCTCGGTTAATATTCGCCGTTTCTCCGACAACCACACATTCGTGTAATTGTGTCGTCTGTAATCTCCCCGGGCTGCAGTTATCTGTTTTACTCGGTGATTATCCCAGAGATGATGACCATGGTCATATCGGATGATAAACCCTATGTTTAGCAAGCACCACGCTCGTGCTATGTTATCTGGTCGAGCCGGCCGCTCAGCAGTGCAGTATTATCTCCGCCAGACCAGCTGCGCGGACTCATCTGCCAACAGTTCCCTCCCCCCACACCCTCTCTAACTCCGCAGTATATGGCTATCGGTGTTCCACAACCCTAAATCGACTGATTAGGCTGCCAGAATTATTGTTGCCTACCAAATGCTGTTCTGTTCCTACCAAGTGGACGTTACGAGAACTAATTGTTTCACTTTCATACATAAAGGAAATATCACACACACACACTCACACACACACACACACACATATATATATATATACAGTATATATATATATATATATATATATATAAAGTACAGGCTGGGAGATCGAAATTAATTTTGCGTGGGGACAAAAATCTACGCCGCCTATATGCCTTGATGACATGGACAGGGACAATTTTACGTTACGTTTCGTTAATACATTGTGGGCCGGCATAGCGTAGTTGGTGTGACTACGCTGTAGACTGGACTTTCCAGGGTTAGATTCCCGCCAAGGACAAGAGATTTTTGGCTTCACCAGAACGCCCAGATCGGCTTTGGGGCCCACCCAGCGTCCTAGTTAATGGGTACCAGGTTTTTTTTTTCTTCAGGGGTAAAGCGGTAGGTGTGTGAAGCTGACCACTTGTCTGTAGTGCCGGATGAAAGAAATTGTACCTCTCACTTAGGACGTCCTCATGCCTTGCAGAAGGATGTGCCATGGATTATTTGTCACTGTCAGTAACGGTGACTAAATAGCAACGAATAATTTGATGGTAGTAATTAACTAACTGGGAAGCATGTAGAAGAAAGCAGTCATGCTTTCAATTTAAGGAATAATCCCGGAATTCGCATGCACGGAATAAGAATAACCATGATAATATAAGTTAAAATAATTCGTTTACCGGCTGATATTCGAACCCGTGACAAGTCACTGTCGTTATCACTAGAGCCACCTTCTTGGATGGTCGTAGTTATAATCCTGTCAGGTGCAAAATTTTATTTTTTTACAACTATACCCTTTTTGGGCTCACCCAGCCTTCCATCGAAATGTATCGGCGACACTATGCTAGGCAATAAATCGGCCAAATCATTTTACTGCACAAATATCGCCAGCTCAGCTGACTTGTAGAATGTATGGAGTTTTACCTACGCATCTCCTATGTGCTCATGTTGTTTTGCCCTTAATCTCAGTACAGCTTTATGTTCTGTAATCTTTAATAGCAACGTTCACTCCTTTTGAAAACGGTAATGAACATTCGGACTGCACAGAAGGCGAGAAAACCTTTACGTGCTGAGTGACCGTTAGCTTCTGAAAAAGCGCTGTGCCCCAGGGAATCGATTGGTGTAACGACATTGTGTCATAGGCCAAATAGTACCTAGATATATTGAACCCGTACTCCTCCGCATCAAGCACCCACAGCCTGACCGCTACATCGCTTTGCTCACGTACCGGAATCAATAAACGCAGTGACCGAGTCCGGACGGTGTTCCTTACGGTTCATTTCCTTTACGAATTTTGTATGTCGTTACCTCATCTGCCGGCCACCTCTGGTGCTCAGTTTCCGGTTTGTATCTGGGACTCGTTCAGGATTAAGACGGACGGAGTGTAGAGTTGATCAGTCATTTCCGTCTAGCTGTGAGGTTTAGAGTGCGTAGAGTCTTACCCCCTCACCTTCGTGATGAGGTACTCAACGCAAAGATAACTGTATCCTTACATTTCACTATCACACAACTTAATCCCACGGTGTCACGATCCTGCCAAGACAAATCTCATGGTCCCCGGCTGGTTTGTGACATTAGAAAGCGCAGGACTGGAGCAGACGCACTAAAACACGTCAGCCTACACCAATCTGAGTACATTTCTGGTTGCGGTAGTAAAACATATCAAAAAATATTTTATTGCACTCGAGGGGTGCTCGAAATGCATCTAGAAGTAACAAAATGGACGTGTTTACACACACACACACACACACACACGTTTCAGGCCATAAACATGGCGTTGTAGTAACAAAAAAAGTAACACCATCCTGCTGTAGATGGGCGTTACTCGCTGCTGTAAAAATATTCGTAGTGGCCTTATGAAATACGTTCCATTAAAACGCATTGTTTATTAATCCCAGAAGAGGAATGGAGAGAGTTCACAAATTCCTGTGGATACAATTGGTGAGAGCAGGACAGAGACACTGGCACTTTGGTGGAATAGTGGACCAACCACGAAATTCACCAGTCCTTGCCCCCCCCCCCGCCCTCCCAAACTTGAACATCGCACTTATCTCCAATTTGCATGAGCAAATTATCGTAATTTACTGTTGCAGTTCAACATCCGAATTTTTCGGAGGATTTGACAAACTATGCTTCTCGGTAATTTGATATACATAGGTACTGACACCAGAGCTTGTAGATACAGAAAGCGAACATTTCACATCGTGACACTGTAAGAAACAGTGTAATGTCTGAATGAAAAGCGAACGGCGCCGATACTAAGTGCGTGTGCATAAGGAAAGGGAAGACTGAGGAGATCGATAGGTAGACTTGCTCTTCGTACATGAATTGCCTGCAACAAATTGACGAGAATTATCATCAGGGAAATAACTGGATTCCGAAAGATTTTAAGAACGGAACCGATATTTTTCTGGGGCACACGGGTGGGCAGCTTTTATGAAAATAAGTTCCAACTCACGATTTCTAACAAGCAAACATCCTCCACTAATTAACTGTAGGATTTTCAAGAACTGAAGGCGGCAAAAACAGTAGTTGCTAGATTATAGATAATCATCACCGTTGACTGTACGTTTTGTTGCCTAGTTACTGTGACATCCGATGTGCAGAACTGTCCCTGTTGTGTGATGTGTACGTGTGTTATGCAAGGTTTAAATAAGTTCTTCATTTCTGTTTTCCATAGTTGCAACTTCATGTATCATAAACAGCCGTGTGCAGGTTATTCATTTAGCCTACAGATTGCACAGACATACTCATAAAACAGCTTTGTTAGATATGGCACTCATTGTGGCCAAACAGCATTCAGTTTTCATCAAAATAGTTCATTGACTGAGTCCAACAGTAAAATGTTGCGGTGTATACAAACAAAAGGTAATGTCGCATTTACCAACTTCAAAACAGGAAACACCGCCACGTGATCAGTTGCACTCCAACTTCGTAATCAACAGGAACCAGATTCTATTTTTGACTCGCATTCAAGCCACGCTGACTGAGGATTTTCTGTATTCTACATGATCTTAACGCAAACAATAATGTATGCTGGCTATTTTAAATATGCCACGACTCTTCCACATCTTTTTTTTTTATTTACAATTGCTGGATTTATCAAGTTATTTGTCTAAGCTTGAAAGTATTTTGGAAAGAGTGGGTTTCATTTCGAATCAAGTTCCTGATCATAATTTCGTGCCGGAAGGGTAGTGCAGTTAGTTATAGTGCGTGATTTAGTGACATTTGACGTGTTGGGATTCCCAAGTTTTCTGTGGTTAATTCTCAAGAGACATGTCAACAGTTATGGGTTCTTTTCTATGTACTTTGAAAAAAAAATTATATTGACGTACTGCTAATACCTACATACCAGTCAGTAGGTGGAGCTGTTCAGAACTGTACAAAGAATAAAAAAACCAAAGGGCAATGTAGACTCTGTGGAAACTAAAATCGGCTTTTATCTGATTAAATGGAAGTAAAAAAATACGTTTTGAATTAACGTTGGAAGAAGATATAAAATGACCACGAAACTAGCTTGTATACTTTTTACTGCATTTAGTTTAGGAATTAATTAATCCAGGTTCCTACCAGCTTCCCCTTAACTGACTAACTAACTACTTACTGGCTGGCTGAGTGACCGAATGACCGAGTACTACTTGAGACGCTGATAGTGGCGCAACTAACCAGTCCTTTTCCTTCTTTATGCAATGTGACGGTTCATTGCCGTGATCACAACAGCACTACACTTAATCCTTTCTTAAACTAACTGACATCGGTTCACACAGTTTTTCTTTAAAAACGATTTTAATATTATTCTCTCTTTTTCTTGCTACCGTCTCGAGACGGTCGCTTACCCTGTGTTCACAGGGAGCTCTTTTCCAGGGGGAAGGTGGATGGGGGCTTGATGCTGAACATTAATCTCTATCTAGTACCAACAATAAGGACACGTGGATCTGTACCTCCATTCTCCCTATATACCGTCGTGGAGTATTTCTTAGTGAAGTACAAGAAGAACTTCTAATAATACATGGTTATTCATAAGTCCGTGAAACATTTTAAAAATTCGCAACAAATAAACCACTCAACGGTTCATGGTAGTTCTTACGCCGATAGAGAGAGAAAAACTCTCCAGTTTTTTTTTTGTATACATATTTCATAGATAATCAATGTGTCCACCTTTGGTAATACGGCAGACATCTATGCGATAGTCCTCGTTCCACACGCGTGTCAGCATATCACGGTCGACCAGAGCCACAGCAGCGGTGATACGGTTGCGAAAATCTGGAATATAGCGGGGAGTGGAGGCACAAAGACAGTGACCTTACAAACGCCCAGAAGGAAAAGTCGCACGGTGTTAAATCCGGGGACAGGGGTGGCCACCGCATTAACGCGTCATCTTCTTTTCGTGTGCGTCCTATCCACCTTTGTGGCAAGTTTCGGTTGAGATACACTTGCAAGTCTTTGTAGTGCGCCGGAGAGCCGTCTTGTTGAAAGATGTAATCATTACTGTCTTCATTCAACTGTGTCATCAGCCAGTTTTCTAACATGTTTCACGGACTTATGAATAACCCTGTATACTAAAATAAAGCCAACTGAAATTTAAACGAGAACCATGGAGTATAAAACCTATTTATGTATAAGTTGCTGTGTACACGCAGAATTTTTTATTTGAAAAATTATTTACACTTATTAAAAGAGTTTGAACCCCATTTTAATACGATGTATACAAACTTTGGGAGGACCGCGATAGCACAGTGGTTACGGTGCTGTGCTACAAATCGGAAGGTCGCTGGTTCGATCCCAGGTAGTGTCAGTGGACTTTTCATTGACATAAAAATTCTTCCGATCGCACTATGGCCCTGGGGTCGACTCAGCCTCTAACTGAATTGAGTGCCAGGAGTATTTCCTGGGGGTAAAGGCGGCCGGTGCGTAAGGCTGACAACGTACCACCATCCTGTGCCGTTGTTACGAAATCCGGGAGCCTTATCTTCCTGGAACCCTCTGGGCCTGTCCATGCCTGTAACGGGACTGCTTTACCTTTTTTTTTTTTATACAAACTTTGTAATCTATATAGCTTTCCATATTTCCACAGTGCAGAACTTATTTAAGTGCCTTCTGTTGTGCTGTATTGCTGTCATCTTCTGTTCATATTCGTAACTGCTATCAGCTCTGCTATCTTATGCTACTACGTAATAATCTTAACGTGTTTCATCCCCGTTGTGTCTTGAGTATAATAAACGGTATAAGAAATTATAACACAACATTTTATTTCGAAAACGAAGTCACCTACATGTTTCGGCTAATATTTAGCCATCATCGTGCCGAACCTCAAAGCTAGAAGTGTTCAGAGCTGCATCGGTTTGAGATCTCACTACCTCACAATGCAATGTTACTTAATGTACACAACATAAATGTGAAGCCTTAGGAAAAATGGGGGATGTAGGATTAGAGTATGTATTTGTGTAGGATATTAAAAATGACGAAAAATGTATTAATATTTGATAAAATGTGGTATTTAAAACGTTAAAATAGGGTAGAAGCGTGGGCGTTATTTTGGAGAGACGGCCTGTATATACGGTAGTATCACGTAGGGACGTGGTGACTGCTCGTATAATTCGTTGTTAATTAAGTTGTTCTTATAGCGTGTTTATAACCTGAAATCGTGTTAATAATTTAATACGGTGATTTAATGAAACAGAAAGAGATTAGTGGAAGTGAATGGCACGATTAAAAACGTAGGAGTGGGTAGATCTTTAGCGATGTTGTGTATAACTCAAAAAATAATTTCTACTTACTATCGTTCTAACAAATTTATATATGTATTTATATATTATAATATTCTTCTAGACAATCTTAGGCATGTCTCTTCCTTATGGTGTGTGAAGCCCAACTAAATACGTCACACAATTTCTCTGACGAGATGGGAGTGTAGGGGGGGGGGGAGGAGAGGTGATTTTGTATTCTACGTCATATGACTTTTGCCTTTGATAATGACCTCAAAGATTCAGTTGGTTTGTGCTGTATGTTTATGGTTTATTTGGTTATCTCTTGAAGTTTATTTATCGATAGAGAATTTATCGATATGGGTACCCTTTTGTTGAAATGTGGCAGCTGCATGATGTTGTCCATTTTACCATAGGAGTGTCCATTTTCTAAGAGATACACACATTTTAAAGTGGTGTTGTTACTCCTAAAAGAAAAATTGTGTCCTTTAAATATCTCCGAGAAACCTCTGCCTGTCTGGCCAAAATGTGTCTTGCCACAGTCAGGACATGTCAGCTTGTGAACACCACTAGAGAGGCATTTGTCATTGTTACCACAAACAACGAATTTCTCCAAAAACGCCTACGCTTACGTCATATTTTTAACTTTTAAATAACACTTTATCATACATTTAACATATTTTAATATCTTATACCAACATGTAATCTTATAAACTCCATTTTTCCAAGGCTGCACAATTATGTTACGTATATTACACAACATTACTTTTTAAGGTTTTGGCATCTGAAACCCATGTAGCTGTGAACGTTTTTCCTATTTTGTAGTTCGGCCTGATGATGGCTAAATATTAGCCGAAGCATATAGCTGAACTCCTTTTGAAAATAGAGTGTTGTGTTTGAATTGATTATACTTCTAGTATTAGGTACATAACTACAGATCAGCAAGCGTTTGTTGCCTCCTACTGGCCCTAGCCGTAAGTATTATCAAATTTGTCTGCCAGCAGACATGCATAACGAGAAAGTAATTATGCGTGGTAAAGTGGAGGCCTACAAATTACGTAGCTCTTTATTACGGTGTTGTCTTCTTTCTCTTGTTACTTTCCGTCTCTTAAGCTCAGATATTCGTCCGACATCTTTATTATATACCACCCCTACCAACTTCGAGAGCCAGAATCGTCTCTCTTAAACCACTCTTGCAGCGGGTTGCAGAGTTGCAGGAGACGAAGTGGTAGGCCTATCCTACAAACCGGCAAACATCCATGAAGCAACCTCTCTGAGCTCAGCGGTCGTATATTAATTTAGAACCCGGGTCAGCTCTGTATCCGAGGCTTGACTTGGCTGTTCCACGCTTCAGCTTTATGAATAATAATTGGGGGATGGAGGTGGTACGGGTGTTGTAGAAAACAAGGATCTACTGCTCGTTTTGCTTTGGAGTGCTACACAGTCTACAGATAATCCTGGCGATGTTTTTATACGTCGTATTTGGAGAGCAATGTGTGAAGCAAGGCCTGGAGATGAAGGCAATCCTCAGGGGGGTTGTGTTCATTACAGCAGAGCTAGTGCAAATACCAATGTCGGATGCTGCTTTATTGAACAACCTAACCTGTGTATGTATACATGTTTCTGAATGGATGTGTAAGGGCTTATTATTACAAGCAACCACAGTTCATGTTCTACGGCATGACTAAAAAGTACTGGAACGAAAATAATCGTAAAAATGGAAAGCTAGCAACAAGTTCTAATGAGCTAGCTTCAGTTTTTGAAGTAGAAGTTCTGGCAAGTTTTCATTTCACTAAATGACTACCAACTGCCGAGCTGGCTAGGTGACTGGCTGATAGATTAGCTAACTTACCGACTAAATAGCCTAACTGAATGACGACTTAACGATCTTCCTTGAGAAGCTGATGGGCACTTACTTCGTCAAGAAAATGAGATTGAAGTCTTCATGGCGGTGAATATTTTGATTAGTGTAAGTGCTTAGTGTTAAGATTAGTGTTCGTGATTAGTGATATGTGCATGCTACTGGAGTTGTTACGGTCGTTTTCGTCAAACAATATTTTGTTTTAAAAAGTCGTTTGTAACGATTATGTAACACGTCCAAATTATAAGCCGAAACCAGGTCCAGTTTTCTTTGTAAGCACTGTACTTCGTGAAGGCAGAAGACGAAGCGAAACTGCCATCCGATAGAACAATTCACAGATTCCTGTAGATATCAGTATTTTGGTTAAAATTACTGCTTACGTCGTCAGGGTGGAGGAGTAGAATTAATTAATTCAATGAGTTTAATAAACCCGAGGGCCCATAGAAATGTTCAAAATACCCTGCCACGGATTCCAGCTCTTAAAAACCTAAATCTCTTCATATATTCACGATTTCCCCAAGCCCCATTTTAGTCCCCTCAGTTTTTCGCGTATACCGTACGTGTTTATTCCCGATCAAAATTCTTTATGCATGTCATCAACAAATTTCAAAGACATTGATTCTCCCGTTGTTTCTATACCAGCTACAGATTCTGCCTAATTGTCCAGGGCACTCTTTCCCCAAGGAACAAACGTGCCCCAAAGTTCGAAGCTGACTACTGACCTCCATCTAATGTGGAGGTCACAAATGCTTGAATTTGCACCTACGATAAAGTATTTGCCTATATTATGCGCCATTATTGCTAATAATAATTGTTATTTTGCCTTTCGGTTTGTATTCCTGTAATCTGCATTGTCCTTTGTCATGTTCATTAGATCTGGTGTCTGCCAGCAATACACCGAGGGTCACGAGGTCATAAAGGGTGTAAATGTGTAACAGAAGATCATTAACATGTTTTTGAGTACAAACACAAAGAAAATGGAAGATATAAATATGAAATCATTTATCTTGCGGTTGAAAACACGCGGTATGTTTGTGTGTGTTTGAAAGCAAATGAACAAATTTCACGTCTTGTCCCATTCATTCGCTTAGAGCTGTTAGAGACGACAAGCCCCAGACATAGCTTACACTTCTTGGACTCTGTTGGCAAGAAGACATACAATGCCAGCCACAGAGGATTCGCCGGACTGGTATTTCTCCTAATTAAAGTGCGGCCTGGCGTCTTACCTTTATTGATTCACGGATTTTCTGTATAATTTGGTAGTCCTGCCTGTTAGAAGAACCGAAAAGGATATACATGTGTTCGCGCGAAAATATTCGTGTTGCATCTTTGCCCTTTCAGTGTCTATTCTTACAGACTTTTCTTCTCATGCCATTCTCTTTAGGCTTACGTTGTGATAGTACAGACAAACTCGGTTATAAGGATATCGGTTTACGCGACACCTTATCTATAACGTTAGGAATTCTGTGGTACCAACCAATAACTCATTGTTAGCCATAACATTATACTCCTCGATTAGGACAACACTCGCTTATAACGACATAAAATGCCTTTCATGACGTTATAACCGAGTTCGACTGTACTTTGTTTACGTCTCTACCGCTCCCTCTAAATCCTTCCTTGTTTTGCACTCATGATCATTTGCCATTCTTATTCACTGTATAAGCCTGTAACAGGTGGACTATTTGGTAATAATCAAAGAATCGAAGGTTGTTTTGTTGCATGATTAACCATTTACTACTCAAATACAGTAACCGGAACAAATAAACGGCCATTAATTTGATAACTTACGTGCACGCTTCTCCTTTTTGAGAGTGTGTTTAGTAGAAGTTGGATTTCTTCCGGTTGTGACGCCATGTAACGTGGCAGATAGGGGCCAACGATTCGGATGAACTACTTTCTCAGTGTTTAGTGTACAAGGATCTTGTACCATAGAGATGGAGTCAGCATGCCCCTCGTAAACCGTGCTACCTATATACCAAGTTACACGGCGTCACATACCAGAATAAAGTAACTTCCATTTCAACCGTCCCAAGGATCCAGAATTTCACAATCCAGGACTCGATCATTGCTGGGAAGAGGAAAGGTCTTGTGACAGTGTTGTGACAGGCCGGTATGAGTAACTGCACATTTGCAGTCCACACAGCTAGGTATGTAAGTGTTTAGTTGTGCAGCACGTTTCGACCTTAGTAGTAGGTCATCATCAGGCTGAACACGTTTTTGTATAATACATAAAAGGCTAACAAAAATGTGTTTAGCTTGATGATGACCTATTAATGAGGTCGAAACGTGTTGCGCCATTAAATACTCAACTAGTTGTGTCGCCTGTTATGACGTAGTTATTAACTTGAAACACAGCGGGACGCTGAACCTTAGTAAAGGCCGGTATTCGATACTTGGCTGCAGCTTTGTCACCTCCATGTTCTAAAGTTATTAAACATTCACGGCCTTTGTTTGAAATTTACGTGTTCTGATGATGGCATAAGGCAAATATTAATTAGACTTTATGGGGGTTAGCCGTTTTGGAGTTAGTTGTGACCTGCCTGACCGCTAATAGCTGAAGTGGGATTGTTTTGTTTTAAAATTCTTTGGAGCGGATTGTCTGATTTATCTTTACAATAAATAATATATTAATATAATCGTTATAGTATAATGATATTATTTTAGTGATTATTTTACTCAATTGAGATGTTTTTAAAGTACTGAAAACACAACCGATTTTGGAAGAAAATCGGTAACTACGAAACTATATGTACACAGCGTGGTAGTAGAATTGACAATTCCCGACTGACGCAGGCTGTTTTGAAATATTAACGGGCAGACAAAAGTATTTCAGGACGACCATAAATTATATCTATGGACTGTAATATTGAGACCGGAACGGATCACGAGGCCTAAGTCCTTCAGCATGATGATGATGATGATGATGTTGATGATGATGGAGATATCAGCTATCAAGTCTTTTAGAAGCTGACAGTGATTTCGCTAATCGAGAAATTTCCCTCCTTTCATGTTACCCGAAATTTCTTTACTGTCTACACAAAAGCACACCATTGGGCCCTGCTTGAGCCACTTTAATCCATTATAGTGTTCGATTAAACCAGAGGAATTGAGACAGAACTTCGCGGTAGTTGTTAGCACTCTTGCTTCTTATTCGAAAGAACTGGTTTCAAATTACATGTTGCAACCAGACTATGGTAATTCGGGTTTTTATGGTGTCCATCTGTTTCTGTACGGAAAAGTCGGGATTTATAGCACAACCGGCGCCGTCCACCTAATAACCTTGTTATTCTATGCTATGCGATTTGGGCGGGGACTGAGCAATTTAAATCTTCACTGGACAAATGAAAAAGAATGAGATGGACGGCAAAAGTAACGCAAATGAAGGCAGTAAGAAGCGCGTACAAACGGTTTTTCTAAAAACCCCGGTTTGCGGGCCCTATCCGAGGTACATAATCTCGTTGCAGAGTCTCGCTGCTGTTATATATCCTGAATCTTTGTAGCCCAGTAAATTATAATCAATATTAGTGTTATCCTCTCATCTGCCGCTATTCCTCCCATGGGGTTTGATGTCGAAGAATTTGAACACGTCTCTTATCTGCCTCTCCCTTCTTCTTGCTTTGTTGGAACCGTGCAGGTTGGCGAATTATTGACACTCCAGTGCTGTGGCGAGGTCGTAAGGCGGGGCGTAGTGATATATGGTGACTCTCTGTGTAAACACAACACACACACGCCGCGTGTGTCACCCTACTAATATACGGCATTAAAGTTCATTGCAGAAAGCAAATTTTTGTGAGTTATATTCAACTAACACCTCTGAATGTAAACTTTGCTGTTTTTACGTTACATTTAGATACTTTTGATGTTACTCATTATGTCTGCTTCGTGGTTTGTGTCGCCAGGGACTCGGAACGGGTTTTGACAACGTGCGTAAAAATGCTGCAGTTTCGTCGGCGTAGTGGTTGTTAGTCGTGCCTGATACTTGGGAGACACCCGGTTAAACTGGATTTCCATGATTTTAGTAGAGGACATCCTGTTGTGTGTAAGTATAATATTAAAATGAAATAAAATATGTTCTTCGTCAAACACTTAAATGCCGGTTTATACACCGGCATTTAAGTTTTTATAAATATTTTGGCCTGATGATGGCCTGCCTAGGCCGAAACTAGTCGCCAATATTTAAATTAATGAAATGTAAGATAGTTGTGTTTGACGAAGGGTCGGGCAGAAAAACCTGACGATTTTTAAGTTACAATAAAATGAAAAGTATACTACCGCTTTACGTGAATTTATTACTAAAATGATCTTTATCTCAAAGCATTTTAATTACACTTCCAGAATATAGTGTCTGTAAGGTGGCGTCCCTTGTTGTCAGCACATTCCCGTAAGCGGGGGGCTTCTGACAAAATCCTGACCCAATCGTTCGATGTTCGCAGGAGTTCTAAGTGAAGGCTCTCTTCCTGGACGTTTTCTTTTTGCGGAAGACGCTGTTTCTCTGCAGTTTCTCACCCACAACAGTACAGTATTGCGACTAGTGACACTGTCGTTCCGATGAATACTGAAGTGCCGACGAAATATCCGCTGAGTCACAACGACAGAATCGTTGTTTTAGAAATACGTCTCCACAGCGAAAGCCCGATGCTCTACAGACCAGCGCTCCATGACAACTGAAATGCTTTGAGTCTCGCTAGAAGGGCGTTCAAGGACAAATTCCCCACGCCAAAGATTCCACTCACAGCTATGTTGCAAAATCGTCAGGTATTTCTGCGGGACCCTTATATTGGAACCTAAGGTAATAATTCTATAAGGATATAGCAGTCATAACACAACTATATTTCCATGTGTATATAACTTATGAACATCAACTACATGTTTCAGCCACTGCTGCTGTGGGCATCTTCAGGTTGGATACAGTTTATCAGAGAAGCTATATAGATATGATGTAACACAGAACAATTATTAGTACGAGTATTAGTGTAGGCAGCTACAGATACAGAGGTCCCGGGTTCGATCCCCGGCGCTACCAGATTTTCTGAGTAGCAGTGGGTCTGGAACGGGGTCCACTCAGCCTCGTGAGGTCAATTGA
>Ga0123354_10004017_pt1 | contig 20643 bp, 9 predicted proteins | sample TergutLab28metaG_2_FD_97872 | JGI IMG/M metagenome (GOLD analysis project Ga0123354, IMG submission 97872) | Labiotermes labralis P4 segment gut microbial communities from Petit-Saut dam, French Guiana - Lab288 P4 | ecosystem: Host-associated > Arthropoda: Insects > Digestive system > Gut ...
ACGGCTGTGGGGACCCGTTGCGCTGATCACGTGACACCCCTCTATCCGCAAAAGTTGGCACTAACTTCGCCGACCGGCGGCGGCCGCTCTGTCGGTATAGTTCGCGTGCGGACTAAGGCCACGAAGTTTAGTTTAGTTTAGTTTAGTAGTAGGAGCCGCGGAGCCAATGCCGTTAAACACAAAGCCTGCCATTGGACAGGATTCGCAGCCAGTTCAAACCACGTCCAAACCTCAAAACTCTTCACTACCACCCACCTCAGTATGAACCTCAGGAATATCCCTCACCATCTTTCGGACGGACATTTCCCAAGACAATTTCCAACACATCTTATCAACATATCAACACGCAACTCAGCATATATAATTTTATCAGTACTTTATATTTTAACGTAGATTGTAAACTGATATAAAATTTAACATTTTATATTTTCCAATTAAATTATTTGGAGGTTCTATGTAATATAGCCTTCAAAGAACACCTCCTTGAAGATGGCCAAAATAGGTGGCCAAAACATGTAGCAGGCTACGCTGTATATAATACAGTAAATTTACGTACCTGTATATGCACTTGTTGGTCCTATATCTCATAAAGCATCATTAGTGTATGGTCATAAATCATTCAAAATAGAGAAGGTAAGATATACGTATTTAGACTGATGCAATCCCGTATTGACACCCTGTCCTTGTTGAAGCTTTAGAGAATTTTGTTGCCACTATCAGGAATGCCAACAAAATAAACACTCGAATCATCTACCGTGATGATGAAGACAACAAGACCCTCTGAAACGTCGGTAACCTTGTATCAAACTACACGGCATCACATCGCAGAGGACAGAAGTTTTCGCAGTGACCTCTGCAAAAAACATGACATTTCTCCACAAGGATACTGCCTGAAGGAAAATTAGCCCCAAGTAACTGAGAACATGGTAACCGAAAGATCCACTGTTATTCCAGTTCAGTTTTGGGCTTTCATGAACTAGTATAACGAGATGCTTTAACATTTGGGCTGTTCAGCTCGGACTGCTTGTAGGAACAGCAAGAAGGACAGGAAAAGAAAGTGAGAAGTTAGACTAAAAACTCGAAACGAAAGAGAGGGTGGATAAAAAAGTGCTATGAAAAGTCTCTGGTCGTTAAAAATAACAAACTGAACATGTGCTTAAAGCGAGATGAGTCTGACTGAAGCGTACAGAAAAATTAAAGCACTAGGCATAGAAATGAGGGCACAAAATACTGATAAAATTAAGATAATACAAACAGCCAACTATATGCAGCAATAACAAATTTTATTGATAATTACAATCAGCTCAACATGTTTCGGGCGGTAATTTCGCCCATCCTCAGGAGCACTAGACTGTGTTTACAGCTTGTGGTATAATGCACCGACGATGCTGCCTGCCAGCAGAAAGCATCGTCGGTGCATTATACCACAAGCTGTAAACACAGTCTAGTGCTCCTGAGGATGGGCGAAATTACCGCCCGAAACATGTTCAGCTGATTGTAATTATCAATAAAATTTATTATTGCTGCGTCTAGTTGGCTGTTTATATTATTGTATCTGAGATGCACAGTCACACAAACATCAAATTGATAAAACTGTTTATCTCAGTATTTAACCAACTTGATGCACAAAATTTGTTTCACAGTAAGTTTTATTTCATGCCTCTACATGTTTCGAGCACATGTGCTCATCATCAGGAGGGTAAAATTGTATTACACAGCCTCTGGTATCATCACACCTATAGGTTTGATGATACCAGAGACTGTGTAATGCAATTTTGACCTCCTGATGATGAGCACATGTGCTCGAAACATGTAGAGGCATGAAATAAACTTATTGTGAAACAAATTTTGTACATCAAGTTGGTTAAATACTGAGATAAATATTCTGAGATGCACGGTCAGCAAAACGTCAAAATTGTGATAAAACTGTGTTAAATGGGAATGACAGCATTTAATTAGAATTTAACTCCAGTCCTTTCCGTATTCCATCCTTTGCCGCAAATACAATTGCAACAATTTACTGACCATAAAATTTTGCTCTTTGCTTTTCATTGTTGCACAAATTGAGTAAAAATACTAGGTAAAATTATAAAGAAGTACTTAAGCTGAAACATATTTTAACGGACGAAGACTACAATTTGCACAATCCATTTTTAACGGCAAGTTCCTTATTTCGGTTACATTAATTACAGCTTGTGTCCAATTAGCTTCAAGAGTGAGATACAAAGGAGCGAGTATAATACCACCGGATGTGCTAATTCTAGTATTCTACAGTAATATCCCTCTGCTAAGGCAAAGCAGTTGCTTCAGCTGACAGCAAAGTGCTGGAACAGACAGCGGCTGCCTTCAAAGTAGACGGATTAAATCTCTTCTCATCTGAGGTTCTGACCTGTCAATTTGATTTTATTTATAGTCTGTGGATCCTTCAGAGATTTGATTTGTTCAGAAAGTATTACAAAATAAATTACAATAGTCTTAATTCAGCAACTTGCCAGTATTAAATAGAGATGGATGTCGCATACTGAGGTTTTCTGAGCCACGATATAGCGGAATATTGGTACCAGTTTCACTTCAACTAAGTTGTTACAATGAAGGCATGGAATGTAAAATAATAATAATAATATACTACTACTACTACTACTACTACTACTACTAATAATAATAATATAAAGACCTTACAATAGAAATACAGCGCATGTGGAATGTAAAACGAAAGGTGATACCAGTAATAATAGGGGCGACTGGGACTATTTCAAAGTCATTCAGAAAATACGTGAGCAACATACCAGGAAAACACGAAGTCAAGGAACTCCAGAAAACAGCCACATTGGGCACTGCACACATACTTCGGAAAGTACTGATGTAAAAGTACAATAGATTCAACACTGGAGCAAACGACATAAGCACCATGAATGGTAACAACAGAATAGCTGCAACACTGTATTCCCTAGGGACATAGTTTGTCTCAGGAATATAAGTATAAATACCCTACATAAAAGGATGATGACGGTGTGAATAATAATAATAATAATAATAACTTCACCGTTAAAGTCATACCATGCAAGCATTAGAAGGAATGCACAGTCAGCTCTCTTAATTCTGAACCACGGCATGGGCTGGAGTAACTGGTTAGCTTCACGCCCCAACTACCTTATTCACCGTGGAAAAGGCCGCCGGTAAGAAATTAATAGGGGGCTGAGTGGGCCCCATAGCTGGTTTGTACTCTTTGATAAGACTAAACATCTTTTGCTTCTGCCAGAACCAAGCTAAGGTTTCTTAGTTGTCCAGTTATTGGCCTAGTTACTGTACCAACTGATCCATTGCGGTTACACAACGAAAAATAGAAGGATGAGAGAAGCAGAGATCAGTAGGAAACGAACATTCTAGACAATAAAGGAACAAAGAAACGAGGTTGAGAAAGAATGAATATAGAAAAGATAGAATGAAGTGAAGAAACAAATTAAGAAAGAAACTTACGGAGCATTATTGTGTGGAAAGAACAATAGATTACTAGAAGGGACCAAAGAAGCAAGGGGCAAAAGAAATTAAAGCCACAGGAAGGAAGAAAGAAACAAGCAAGAAATACAGTTATGGAATGAGAAATCATAGACACAAGGGATAGAAAAAAGAAAAGGAAAAGAGCAAGGAACAAATCAAAGACAAAGTTCAAGACAAGAAGGACAACACGAAGAAAATTAATAATGTGCTAGACATCAAAATGGGGGTTGGTTATATCGAAGTAGGATATAACAAGGAACAGTCTTAACTGCCTTGTTCCAAACTACACAGTTGGACAGGATCGCATTATTTCTCCCAGCATCATTGTTCCAATTAATGGAAGTCGTGGTCAGTCGTCGTTTCAAGCCACCATTCCGCTCCAATCAACTATTTCTTTCAGCAACGCAATAATGCAATATTAACGAACGGTCAAACTCCGCCCTACCCCATTCCGGCTGCGACGTATTTGTTGATATTTCATCCCCGTCCTGAACGTCGCATGTCACTGATTCAGAAGCTCTAGTAATTTAAGATTAAATTACTTGAACAGCTTTATTTGCCCTTGTTACACAGAAAAGACCAAGAAGGAAGAATGGAAACTGAAACAACAGCTTCAGGCCAAGACTGAAAGAGTGGATTTAAAAAAGAAGGAATCAGAAATTCTGTATACGAATTGCTAAGTGGGAGAAAATTAAGAGTCGGAGATTAGCGTCGTGTCATGCTAAGCCGATAGAAGGGCTTGGTCGGATTTAGTGAAAAATTAATTAGATGCCCTAGAGACTACGGATAATGCTGGCCTGTTACAATTCAGAATTCCTTTCTGGAACTGTGAATCCTATTAACACTTGGCTGGGGATCGACTCGTCTCAAAATCTATACCCAAAGAGGGTATTACGAACACCGAAAGGACATAAACATACAATCATAATCCTTGTAGAACTGGAACCCACGAAGCAAGATTTTTGACCCATCGCAGACGGTAATTGTTTACCTTCGTATGATATATTACAAATGCTTTAAGGTGTCTGTAAAATAAATAATTAAATATACACATTTATCGCTGAATATTTCTCTCCATTTTGCTGGAGTTGTTTATGAGACCACAAGAGGCTTTCACGTTCGTTGCTGAATCCGTAAAATACTGGGAGTTTGAAACGAGTTACAAACCCACATCTAGGCCCTAACAGATATGTGCAAGAATTTAGGGTGTCTTATGAAGATTCGTATTTTAGATTGCAAATGCTAAATCGTGACGATCATTTTTATACCACAAACAGCCGTCAGGTTTATATACCTAAGTTTCAAGTTACTCTTATATTTTAATTCGGATCCTGCAGTTGAGATTGCGGCTAATTTCAGAAGAGCATAAAGTTGTAAGGTTAATACGGATATTTGGCTCGCAATTCTTCCCGGCACTTCACTCGCCGAAAGACCAGACTCGGTGCTTGGCATTGTGACGGTGCAGTGATCTCTCCTCCATTGATAAGTCGTCCGTTTTGATATTATTCCTGCGTTAACTTAACCACTGCAAAAGAACTGACATAGAATATAAAAACGCGGCAAAATCTTTCCCTTTTACAACGCGTGCTATTCATTATTCCGAACCATCCTATTATTCCAGTCTGTCTGCAAAGTCATACTTGAGGAATTCTCGTTGCATTGACTGATAAAAGTGACAGAAAACCCTTTCTCAAAGTGGATGGTGTAGTATTAAAATGGACCGCAGATCTCCTCTTCCTAACGTCCTGCTTTACGTGTATGTTGCAGCAGGCCCATGTAATCAACAAAATTTCATTTTACATCCCCCATTATCATCTTCACAGACAAAAATATCCTCATTTCTTTGCGATTACTCTTTTGCGATCAGTGTCTTGGCGCTTTATACTGAGATGGGACCATAAAGCGCGTTCGAAAAATTGCGAAAAGCGACTATTAGCTTCCTGTCTGTCTGTCCGCATGGAACAACTCGGCACACCTTGGACGGATGTTCGTGAAAACTTATGTTTCAATGCCTTTTAAAAATCTGTCGAGGTAATTCAAGTCTCGTTAAAATCTGACAAGAATAACTTGCACTTTACATTTCGGCCAGTATATATTTTTGGCCATATTTCGCTCAGTTCTTCTCAGAATGAGGAATGTTTCAGGAAAAGTTTGCAGAGAAAATCAAACCACACGTTTCATGTAAAATCACGTTTATTTCGAAAATCGTACCGTCTATGAGATAATGTGGAAAAATACTGCAGAGCGCGGCAGGTCACAGGAGACAATATGGCGCAAGCGCACTGCATGCTGGATGCTTAAGGCTACAAACACACATACTCAGGGTATGCAAATACTTACTGCTTTTCCACGGCAACAATGGTTACACGAACGGGCCTCAGTGTTACGTTATACGTAAACTGACTGACCTGTTAGCTCTAACATTAAGCTTAGAGAGGCTTCGGTGCTAGGCATGTGCTAAGTTTCTAACAGTTAACTAAAAGGATCTCACACCGTTCGTCCGGCACTCAATCATCCTGCAGACCGGTGTGCAGAGGTCAAATACTGCCTTCACAGTTGTCAACCTTCCAAGGGTTCCTGCTCCTGTGTTTAGTGTGTGTGTATGTGTGTGTGTGTGTGTGTGTGTGTGTGTGTGTGTGTGTGGGTGGGTGTGTGTGTGTGTGTGTGGACCATTATTACTTTGTTACATTTGACATTCTGATGGCGGTAACACTGAACACCACGCTGTTCTGGGAAGTGACTCCGTGTGCTGTTCTAGTATTTATCGCACGTTTTGGACAGAAAAGTCGGCAAAATTACACAACAGCGTATTTCGTCCTATCCCATGGCATATTATTTTCTTTCAGCTTTGTGAACAAACACAAGTGACTCATTTTCTAAATTTATTGAGTCCTCCCTGGAAATCTGACAGTCCGTCAGCGTGTCAGAAAATATTCTGTCATTCACAAGGAACGATTAATTGCCGTAACACAAGAACCGGCCAACGACCCTCTGTTAATAACCAGCTCAATTCGGTCCACAACTTCAGACATTATTTCATCAAAGCGCGTTTTAATATTTTCCAAGACTAAGCCTAGATTTTACACACAGTCCATTCCATAATCATTTTAGCTTATTAACTTCAAAAAAAAATTAACTTGCGTCCAGCCTACCTTTATCAGAAAGATGAGTTTTCCCTGAACGAGACTCTACAGGAGAGCAAAATTTTCCTTGTCCCTGCAGTAAATGTATTCTGCCTCCCTCACTCCCCCATCCTCTTCTCGTCATTCTTCACAGGTCTAAATTCACAGGTGTAAACCGTTATCTTGATATATGCGTAAGCTGTACTGAATTTTGTATGTTAAACGTCTAAAGCTGATGCAAACACAATTAGTAGACATAGGAACTGCGGACGAAACTCCTTTCTTCTAATCCTGCTGTTTAGAAGATGTTACGTGGCCGTCTGATTTGAAAATTGTGAAGTAACGCTGCCCACCGTTGGTCACATAACCCCTGCAGCTCTCCAGGGGAACCACCCCATTGCCATGGATACCAACATGACACATCCCGCGGGATCTGTTAGCACATGTTTCTGTTGTAGTTGCCGTCTTTCTACGGACACTATATTGCTCTGTAGAGATACACGTCGCTGTACGGACGTGCTTTTATTGATTCATGAACTCACGTTAAACAGAATGACTCAATAAACTTCAGGCCTACATAACTTTAATAACAGAGTCATTAGCCCTTTAAGCAAAAAAAGTGGTAAACATTGAACACGTTGACGTCAAGAGCATACGAATTATACCCAATTAGTGTAATTTATTATTACGAACACAAACGACCACTATTTAGGTAAATAGTACTGAACGTTAGACTTGGTTATGAAGGCTGTGAATGTTTACCGTGATATATAAACTGGACGTTTGTATAAAACTTGCACAGTCCTCGTTCTAAGTGTTGCTTCAAGCTAGCGCAGCTACATGTTTGACTATTTTATTACTGTAAGTTTTAGCAGCATAGGTGTCAGCTTCCTGATGACGGCAGTTAAGCCGAAACATGTAGCAGCTAATTAGGAGTGAAATACATGACGATGGGACTGTGCATATGTCACTACTGAAAGGATTTGTACATCATTTACAGTGTAAGGAATTAACAGTATGAAAGTGATATGTATTAGTATTTAGCAACACAAGCAAGGCAACTCTCGTAGTTTATAAATCAGTTTTAAACAAACACGTAATTTTTTTTAAAAATTTTGGAACTGAACAATATGAAACACAAGGAAACGTGACAGCGAGGTTTCTAAACAGCGTAACATTGACACGAATTCACGAAATATGGGTAAACCCAATTTTATGATTGTTTATTCCTGAGTCCACAATATTTAAAAAAAAAAACCGAAAATTTGCTTCATTCTTAAATTGGCAAGATGTATTCTCTGCTTAGATCTGGCGGAGATAAGAGAAAGTAGCGCAATTATTCCTGTCTATGAAAAGTTGTCTCTGGTTCTCAGAAGCCAGGCACGTACGTCAAAAAAGTCCCACGCTATTACAAATTGTAATTAAGTGCACAAATTGATTGCAGATGATCAAGCAATTTGAGGAGGCCCGGGGCAGTGATTCAACTTTGAAACTCATAGTCCATAAAATCGTTAAACAGAGCTACGGTGCACGTAGCAAGAAGAATGTTTAGTGCCGTCACAGACGCTGATGCTTCTATCGCCGTGAGTCTTACTAACTCAAACTTCCCGTTCAAATCCAGTAAACGACTGCTATGTACAGTCAGTTTTGTTTCATCCGGCGACAGTGTAGGAGGAACGTATGTACTTCCTCGGACTCAGTTGTATCCTAGTTTTTAAATAATATTATGCACCCTCCTCGTATTCATTGGGATTACAGCATTTAATAATAATAATAATTATTATTATTATAATTATACACTGGTATGAACATGTGCCAGAATCAATAGAAACAAGTCAAGGAGGCAAGGTAACCATATTGTGGAATCAACAAGTACAAACTGACAGAACTATCCCCAACAACAAACCAGACATTATAATCCGTGATAATGAAAAGGGAAAATGTATGTTAATAGACGTTAAAATCTCAGGAGACAGAAACGTGATTAAAAAGAAGCCGAGAAGATTCTAAAATATAAGGATCTTACTACAGAAATACAGTGCATGTGGAATGTAAAAACAAATGCGATACCAGTAATAATAGGGGCGACTGGGACTATTTCAAAGTCATTCAGAAAATACGTGAGCAACATACCGGGAAACCATGAAGTCAAGGAACTACAGAAAACAGCCATAGTGGGCACTGGACACATACTTGGGAAAGTACTAATGTAAAAGTACAATAGATTCAACACAGAAACTAGCGATATAGGCACCATTCCCTAGGGACATAGCTTGTCTCAGGAATATAAGTATAAATACCCTGCATAAAGGAGATGACGGTGATGATGATGATGATGATGATGATAATAATAATAATAATAACTATTTTTGGTTGTCAGAACCATAATCATTACACGTCAACAGCTTGACTGATTGTTACCGGATTTCTGGTTTAAATCACGTGTTCTGTTCATTAAGTTTCAAAACTTTATGGACAGTCTTGAATTTCTCGTCGTACAGTAGCGACGGCAAGTGTGTGTTGATGCGCTAGTGCTGAAGGCACACAATTCGTGTAAATAGATACGTTGTTAGAAGCAATACTACGAATTTCAAGCATCATTCTGTATTCGAACATTCCATTTATGGCAACTTAACTTTACGAGAAACAAAAATCTACACAGTTTCCTAGCAACAAAACATTGCGCGTTCTCGAAGGTCTCGTTCAACATCCAGACAAGCAACACGGAACACATTCGGTTGTCTCCGCCTTCCCAGTTGGAGGAATGCTTTTGTATTACGGTTTTTACTGTTTGCCTTTCTTTTGTTAACAAGCATAATGCTACCAAGAACTAAGAGTTGGCCGGGATAGCTCAGACGGTATAGCGACTCGCTACGGGCTGGACGGTCCGGGGATCGAATCTAGGTAGGGGTGAGATTTTCTTCACCCGTTCAGACCGGCCGTGGGGTCCACCCAGCCTTCTGTACAATGGGTATCGGGTCTTTCCTGGGGGTAAAACGGCCAAGGCATGGCGTTGACCACCCACCCCATCTATTCATCATCATCATCATCATCATCATCGGCTCTACAACCCTGGGCGAACCTTGGCCTCCTCACCCTCATCTAGTGCCTAGGTTAAAGAATGAGAGAAGCTATACCTCTGATCCCCCTCTTGGCCTTCGTGGCCTGTTCTAGGGTGATCTTTACCTTTACCTTTTTACCAAGAACTAAGAAACAGGTGAGGAATCAGAAAGCAAAGAACCTATGGCCTACGATTTTACGAATTGCACCGAACAATAATTGTGCACCGACAACTACTTACGTCCTGTTGCTAATGACCAAACCTTGTGATTACGGTGCTTTGGTTTCAGTCATTGTTTTATAGATTATTTGGAGGGGGGGATAAGTAATTTTTGTGGGCTCAGGAACACTTCGCAATGCTTCGCCTTTAAATTAACGGGCACTTTGTTTCCTATTTGTGAATTTCAAATTAATAAGCACCTTTCAAGGAAACAATTACCTTCGTAAACCGAGGGATACCGCCATATGGAAGCAAACGGGAGCAGGATATGAAACTGTATATTGCGAAAATAATACGTTAAGGTGATCTGAACTTCACGGAGCTGGCTCAGGGTCGAAATAAATAGTTTGGTAACATCGCTCTCGATTTTTCGGATTCTAATTCTACAGGTGTCACTTGTTTTAGTGATCTGTTCATAAATTATTGGTCGTTATGCACATTTTTTATTTAGTTATTCTTTTGGTTTCAGACAATCCAATCAGTCGGTCTCAGACAGGAACATTGTCTCAAATGGCCAGAAACTCTCGACCCCTCACTCGGTCAGTCGGCCGGCCAGCCAGCCAGTCAACAAGCTAGTTACACCAGAATATGTCATTCTGCTGTTCTGTTTCAGTTCTTATACGTAAAAACATTTGGATAAGCATTCAACTAAGACAAATTCAGACAGTCCACTAGAAGTCACCCTAATTTATACATCCTGTAGCAGAGTTTAAACTGTCTTTATCGAGTAGGAAAAGCTGCTTTTTGAAATGCTCGGCTGGCTCTCTAAATACAGCAGACTCACAAAATGCTAAAAGACTGCTTTACTACTTACTGAAACGATCACCCTGATGCCTAATTATTCCTCCTTAAATCTAAATTTACTCTTTTTCAATATTTTTTCCCCCTTTTCGTCAATCTCTCTCTGAAACCTCATTTTAATTCCTCCCTATTTACCATCCCTCACTGTTCATGTCCATTTCCTTTCATCCCAAAATGAGTAATACAGGGTGATCATTCAGGAGGCAAGTCTCAGAATTTTCCGCCAAAACACTGTGTAAATTTTATTAACAGTCCAAACGACATTCCAGATAACACAGGAAAGTGTACCGCAGTACACGGTCTACATTTTCGAATTCGGATCCCTTTCACTGCACATGCCTCATGTACTTTACTTTGTGGTTTATTTTACTATTCTCGCAGCATCGCAGACTAGATGGCGTCGGACGGGTGTTGAACCAGAAAGGATTTGTTCGGACGACGTCATGGCCTCGTAGACGCCGTATCCGGGTGTTTGTCTCGACGGATAAACAAGCAGCTTTTAAGGGCAACAGGTAATCGGCGATATTCGGACCGGGCACTTTTGGAGTGTCACTGCTGCACCAAACCATGCGGTCTGTCACGCTCCTTTGTTTATTAGGCGTCATGTTCGGCTGTTAGAAGGTGTACGAACATGCATGACAAATTTCAACACATTCCGTTACACAGACATTACAAAACAATTTACATTTACCTTCACCTTGCACGCATAATCACTTTATGTCACGTCCTAACAAAGATTTTATAAAACGAAGGGTTTCAGAGAAAATTCGAAGTGACGATCTTATTATTTGTAAGTATGTAATTATTATACCAACTGCATGAACATTACGCTTGCCACGAACTTTTCGGTTTATATTTAACAACGTTTAATCAGAGCCTAAAATCCTAAGGTTACATAATAATTTCATAGACTCTATTAAAATAATTGGGGACCGCGGTGGCACAGTGGTTAAGGTGCTGTGCTACAAATCGGAAGGTCGCTGGTTCGATCCCAGCTGGTGTCAGTGGATTTTTCATTGACATAAAATCCTTCCTATCGCACTATGGCCCTGGGGTCGACTCAGCCCCTAACAGAAATGAGTACCAGGAGTATTTCCTGGGGGTAAAGGCGGCCGGTGCTTAAGGCTGACAACCTTACCACAATCCTGTGCCGTTGTCACGAAATCTGTGAACCCTAACTTAATAAGAACCTTCTGGGCAAGTCCAGGCCTGTAACGGGACTGCTTTACCTTTACCTATTAAAATAATTAGAATATATACTATCTTCACAATAATCCTAAGCAATAAATATATATAACGAATTTCCTTGGAAAAGATTAAGAGCATACACGTACATATCTGTAATAATAACGAATTATGCATTTTGCGCTCGCAGTGAAATTTATGAGTTCGATATTATTCCCAAAATAAACACCCTTTTCGTCCCCTAAACTTCACTGAAAGTTTGCTGTTTCTAACAGACACTCCCAGAGCATACTGCAAGACAGGAAATTAATTTTTGTATAGAATTTAGACTACTCTGCAGCCTGCCAACATTAATGTAAAAATTCCGCGTCCAAATGCAGCTCTTCGCAAGTAATTGAAATATCGTTATAACGTAGTTCTTCAAATAAATAACTAAAAATTTCGAATTCAGCCCACAAACTGACATTTTGCTCCGCGGCCTACACAAATACTTGAATTTCCAACAATCTTACCGTCTTCACTTCTAAACGCCGTACTTTGCCGCCAAGCTACATTCGCCACAAGGGCGAGCGGGCACTGTTTAATAATATTTAGAACCATCACTATTTGGCCCCCACCGACTAACTCTACTTTATCTCACCACACTGCCTATTCCTGTTACCTTCTAGTCTGCGTAGCCTTCAAACAATCAACATAAATTACATCATTCTTCCAAGACAGTCGAACAAAAGCTCAAAGATCCAAACGTACATTACATTACACTATTTCATACTCTCATTTTGGTTAACAGAAACGCAGTCTTTCAGTAATTTACTCTACCTCTGTCATGAGAAAAAATAATTCAGCGTGGGCTAATCGGCTAATCTCCACAGCCTCAAGGGATAAAGATCCGCGACATCTAAACGGACCTACAAAGATTTCGACACCTATGCCAGACTTTACGAAAAACCAGACGAAAAATATCCACTATGCTTATATATATATATATATATATATATGTGTGTGTGTGTGTGTGTGTGTGTGTGTGTGTGGGTTCAACACAACACTTTAGAAAGATGTTCATTTACATAAAACAATGTTACAAGTGATCACAATACCCAAAACGCTAATATCAGTGGTTGAATTACTGAATCTTATTAACACTACCACAAATCTGTAAACCACACTGACTGTTAAAACGGTAACTATGGCAAGTAAATCACCAGGTTATGAAGACGTACGACAGAATGGAGCTGTATGTCTTCACGTATTGTTAATCTTAGCTGTAAAGGTATGTGATTTGTCAGATTCATGTTCCGCTCGCTTGAAAAAAGAAACACCCCGTACATGTTGAAAGCTGGAGAGGCACTAGAGGCGATACGGACGCCTTGGAACAAAAAAGAAAACCATATTGTCTCCGCCTAAAATGCAACTTCGATTTCTCGGTTGCCCAGGCCTGATCTATCCGGTATCCAATACCCGATTGATACAGAATTTAAACGTGATGTTAAATTACTTCTTATCTTAGAAACAACCACGTCAAGACCCCGGGTGTAATATTCCGAAGATCCAATCAATATCCATCCCATGCAGCCCTCTGGCCCACCACCACCCCCATCACTGTCGCAGTACGACTGTGCAGCTCTAGGGTTTGCCATTGTGTCCCTGCATAGCAAAACATGGCTTTCAATTAGAGTCTCTTTTCGTCATTCCATTTTTCTTAGCAAAAAATATTTGCTTCCTTCATTCTCCCCGGCAGAGTGCGCTGGTAATGAGGCAGTCAGCTGAACGCGTCCTGATTGGCTGGGAAGGAATAAATCATTGCAGGAACAGAGACGCTACTTTAAATAATGCTACAGAAATTCTGTGCAGGAAAGCCGTGCATGTGAGTTATATGAAGGAAATAAGCTGATTTTCAGATTTATAGATTGGCACAGACACACAGACAGCACAGACACACAATCACATACAATGCAGACAAGCACAGACTGTACAGACACAGACAGACAGACAGTACACACACACACACACAGAGTGTCCGTTTTGAGACCGAACATTGGAAAGCCATTAGTACAAGCTGAATATCTAAATCGATTAAGTTTCGTCTCTCTGGATGAGACAATAATTGCTAGCCTAATCGAGCATTTCCCGGCATTTTAAAGGACCAGCAGCTTCATTACGGCATGATGCACAAACTTTCCAAAACCCGAGGGGAAATCTCAAATTCTTTGGCGCCAGAAGGATGACATAAGCAAGTCTACTCTGAGGACCCAAGACGCTTTAGTATAAAATTCAGCAGCTGCGGCGATACGGCGCAACGTATTAAGTCATTCACATCATCCCTCCAACTACTGTATTAGCAGCTGCGGCACTGCCTCTCTGCACTGTGCAGTACACACAAGCACCACGGACAAATATGCTGCCATAACACCGACCACGTCCATATCAACGGACATGATAGAACCATTACTGTAATTTTAGCCAAGCACTGTATAAAGCTCCCTGATGGTGGGTCCCATGCGATCCGAAACATGATGGAACGATTTTAAATATTTTTAAAAATATTTTATAATAATTCTATTGTAACTACGAATTATATATTTGTGCATCTGTTGGATAAAAAAAGTGTTTTAATCGTCACTGATGCACGGTACAAACATGAAGATCTTTGTTACGTTACTCTTCTTTAGCATTCCTCTTACACCCAGAGAATTTCTTCAGCACACTGTTTTCACGTACCCTCCGAGGACAGCTGTAAGAAGACACACGTATTTAAAGTGCATGAAATATTACCACAGAAGTAGGTATCATGCTTACTTGTTTCTATGCACTGCTCTGCGGCTTCAGCCTAGCCATACTATGCTACTCTTCTGTCATCTAGACACAGCCGGGCTGTCTAAACGACGGGGCATATGAATACATGCAGTGCACCGGCCTTTTAAACACATCACAACGTGTCATTCCACTGTCTCCTACTGTAAATACCGTACAAATTTAATGCATCTTCCTGCACAAGTCTGATGTAAGAGAAGCTTAAACACAACAAAACAACACATTATTGTCTATTATAGTCTAGAAGAGAGATACAGACATGAGCAATTATCAATCTGTCCGACTGTTACCAACTTCCAAATTTTCAACGAAGTGACCGAATTTTACGAAAATTAGAATGGACAGAATGCGACTGTCTGAAGCTCATATTCCTTACTTACGATTTCCTACAATCAATGACGATCTCAACTACTATAATTATGTACCGATAACAGACGAATAAATGTGTGGAGCGTTTGGTGGAATAACACTGACAGAGTCAACACGAGGTAATCGGAGAAGAGACTGTCTCCCGTGCCACTATTCTTTTTTTTTTACCATGGCTCAACGGCTCTGGTGGACCAAGGCTTCCTCTTTGTCGACGATTCATGATCACACTGAGACACACCACACTCGGTAGGACTCCTGGACGAAAGATCAGCTCGTCACAGAGACCTATACCTGACAACACACAACACTCACAAGAGACAGACACCTATGCCCCGCCGGCATTCGAAACCACAATCCCAACTAGCAATCGGCTGTAGACCCATGCCTTGGACCGTGAGGCCACTGAGATCCGTCCAGTGCCACTATAGCCACCACAAATCCCAAACGGACTGGCCTGCGATCGCACTCGGGTCTCCGTGGCGAGAAGCCAGCTGCTATGGCACGGGTCCTTCAGTCAACAATAATAATGCGCACGTTCGAAATTACGGAGGTGGAGTAGCACTGTCACCAGCTGCCTTTGGTCGTGAAATGGCCCGTGATTTGTACATACTGACACAACATACCATTTGTGTTAACGTAGTATTTTTGTAGATCTGGAATAATAACACAGCTGTCGGCCTGTAGAGAACGGCAAATGAATCAAAGGAGATTGGCATGTGAAATTCAGAGAGTGACAGGTGGCAATGACAGGTACAGGTTACATGCCAAATAAAATTGGTAAGTGAAAGGCTACACTTGTACTACAAATTTAACGTAGAGAGAATTTCTACTCAAGCTGCGAGTTAGACACGGCAATAAAATAAAATAAAATAAACACAACAATACTATCAGCGAGACCATATTCACGGAGAACGTCATTTGACTGTACATTTTGTCTCGTGCACGGGTTGAGAGAGGACTCTCAACCCGTGCACGAGACGGCCACCTATAGGTGTGATGATACCAGAGGCTGTGTAATGCAATTTTGACCTCCTGATGATGAGCACATGTACTCGAAACATGTAGAGGCATGAAATAAAAACTTATTTAAAACAAATTTTGTGCATCAAGTTGGTTAAATACTGAGATAAATGAGGTAGACAGTGTTTACTGAGCGGTACAGACTGAGTCCTTACTTAAAACAGATACGTTTCGTCTTTAAAATTTGAATAGACAGCGAAATATTCATCTGGACTCCGCGTTTTCTTTTCACTTTACAAAATAAATCAATAGTAATGGATAACATCTGAATGTACCATATCGACTTAAGTGACGACTTTATTAGTGATAAAATTACAATTACAATACAAATTATAATGAATGGTGACAAGCCAAACAGCAAAGGCATAGCGTAACACATACGTTAGCACTCCCTTTTGTTTAATAATCTTGAAAAGTACAAATATGCAGCTATGATCGGGTTCCGTCCTCCGCTGGTCATCCTGTACTATGCGACGTTTGTGAAAAGTTCAAAACGTGCTGTTATCAAAAACAGCTGAAATACAGAATGTGTCTGCTGCAGACTTCCAAGGAACTGAATAACGAATAAGACCATTGCAACAGAATCTGTCTCGCGGGTATTGGTTCCCAAGACCACAACATTACCAACAGTCACAGAATGTTTTTATGAACCATCTGACACAAGTTTATGGTTAAAGCCTGAAATGAAATTCTACCGCTCAGCAGCAACCGAATGAAGCACACAACAACAACTCCGTTCGCTAATAGGCGTTCCCTGAAGGCAGATCAGCTGAACGTACCGTGCTTTGACAGCCAAAATATTCTGTCAGTCGAGTCCACAGTACCTTCACGATGACTACATTGCATATTCAAATGTAGGCGTAGCTTATGGATGGGACAGGTTTCGAAACTAAATCCAAACTCAGAGATCCGTACTATGGAGGCTTCATTATTAATCGGTCAAAGACAAATATTGTTCTGTTATCTTATAGCTACACGTTCTAACATCGAATTGCATCACCGTCAGGCAGATTTTCTGAATACGAAACATGTTTACTAGAAGTCTCCCAACATTAACTATCAAGAAAAACTCTAACTTAAAATAGTTATGAAATATCAGATAACGTGTATATTGGCAAAGCTGATAACACTATAGACTTACTTGGTGTACGAGAATTTACCTTCGTCCATTATTTCCAAAATCCAACTAATTTGGCGACTGAACAATTTTTTGTGTGGCGTCATTGGTTATTTCAAATAAGCAGCGTATTTTCACGCCTTGTACAGTTCATTAAGTAGTGATGTTTATAAACAAGTGACTACTCAAACCCGGAAGTCCTCTCGTTCCTGTTACACACAGAACAAGGTTTCGCCAATCTCCCCTTCTGACTCCAAGAACTGTGTGCTGAAGCTACCGAAAATACACTTGTAATTATGTTTCTGGAATGCTATATGATAGACCGAATCCAAAATAAAGTAATCAAAAGTGAAATATACTATGGTCAAGAAAGTCAGAATTTACTGAACTACAAATTTCTGTTAGAAAATTGACCTGGTAAGAAGGTAACTTTACAACGAAACATATATGTTTACGATTATACTTTATCAGTAAACGTCGTGTTTGGCTCTGCACTAAAGCTGAAAAAACATAAAAATCAAATTCTTATAATAAAAGCCAACGAGATGCACTATTTCTCTAAATTATTACATGTTTCGTACAGATCTTCTGTCTGAAACATGTAGAGTTCCTTACCAAAACAAATTTGAGAAATAGTGCATCTCGTTGGCTTTTATTATAAGAACATATAACGATGCACGGTCCTGTGGATGTCACATACAAATCAAACTTATGAGCCGACGGATGTAATTTTTGACCAAAAGGCGCCCTACGGTTTTGTGTTCTTTAGCTGTTGACTTAGGCGGCAAATGGGCTTACGTGGATTGCTTCAAGTCTTTCCACATTCGCGTCACAGTTTCATGGCAGCCACGGTACCCCCACGCCCCTCCAAGTCCCTTCTTGCAACGGAAACCGTCCTCTGTAGCCCCTTGATCGAGTCCGTACGAGATGCATTCTTTCCAAATTTTGTTCATTATCACCGATGCACTATGGTCACATACTGACTGGCATTATACACTTACCAGAAGAAACACTGCACTACTTCCAAAGGACTAGCCATTTTGTTTAACTCCCAAATGCGGCGCTAATCTGCGACGGAAAGAAGAAACACCGATTTGTTGGAAAATCTAATCTCTTTGTAACACATGACGCATCACGCTATATATATATACAAGTTATTTACAAATATATGCACCTAAAATTGGTCACTAATTTATAAGAAAAATCCTGTATTTCTTTCCTAATTTCCTATCGAGCACGCAGGACGAAGCGGACAAACAAGCTCTGCCATTCGTTCTTATTGTGCAGTACAGTTTTCACATCCTGGACACTCACACACATGCAGTAAGTCTAGACACCGCACAGTCTACTTGCGCTGGTCTGCGTAACCAGGGAGATGCGTTGAATCGAATTTAAACAAACTCACACTACAAGATTCAATCCCGGGTCAATCCCAATGGGAGAGTTGATTTTTTTAATTGACAGCTGTCCACGTGTTCATCTTTAGATACACGTGTCGTAAATTCTTCCCGAGAAGATAATAGTCACGAAAGTAGTCAATTTCTCGACTTTTAAGGAAATCAAATGAATAACAGCGTGTTCAAAAGAGGCCGCCTTTGGAATCGTTCTGAACACGATGCCTCGGGTAATCGCCATCACATTCCGTTCTGTTCATATCACAGTCAACATTATCGGCACAAACAGAATTACGTTTCCCTGTTTTCTCTCCATTTCATGATTTCCAACAGAATCTGATTAGTAAACGTCATCTCCACACGCGTGCTACATGTATGAATTCCGGCCATCATTTTTCAAAGGGCAGAAATTAAGAAGCTCTACACTGTATAATATTTTGCATACTCCTCTTATTTTACTCTAATTTGCATCCAAATATTAGTCTCATTACCCTCAATACATACTCATCCTTCATGGCGAGAGATAAAATTTTGCATTTGTTTACCGCAACTTAGGGCGCTTTTGCAAGGATGACGTTACATGGGAATACTGTATAATAGGACATTTCCCTTTTCAAGCTTTCACGGGCGATGGTGAAGGCCTGTTTATTCAGAAAATGGGGTAGATTAACTTCCGTTCATATGTCACATTATTACATAATCATCCTGTCTTTATTTGCCTCTCTTCACACTATTTGAGATACTGGAGAGCTATTTTATAATTCCGAACTCTTCCGTTTTGTTGCATTTTATTTGTTCTCGGTATTTTGCCTCGAAAATATTTAAACTTCAATAGTCCCGGACCGATTTAAATTCCAAGAATACTTCAGAGTTACCAATCGGAATACCTAAAATAACTAAAATGTCAAAAGGTTTAATTAACATTTAATACTTCCGTTTGAGCTCATTCGCTCCAACAGAATTGTGAAAAATATTTACATTTTTCAGATTTTTAAGGCATCAATACTAATTATATTTACAATATATGTCCATGGGCTCATACTTTAAACTGAGTCCAACCATTGTGATATCACAAGAATCTCAAATAGAAAGCTTGCTGAACTGTGTCTGCCCGGTCAGAACTGAACAAGCTCGAATTCTAGTGTGATACCGGCGGTTCAGTCGGTACTGTGACTGGAAGGAGGATGGGCGAATCGCGGTTCAATTCTCGACAGGGATTTCCCTCTTACATGCCCTGTTCAGACCGGCTCTGCATCCCACCCAAAAAGCTATTTAATGGATCACAAAGTTTTCTCACCCCTATGGTAAAGTGGATGAGGAACGAAAGCTAGCCACTTACCTCCATTTTTGCACCGCAGTTTAAAAGAGTGGAGCAGTACCTGCACGTAAGTTGTAAAGTCGGCGAAGGATACCTTGAACTTTAAATATGAATTCTAGAATCTGGTTAAAAATGTTCTAGAATTTTACGATGATATAGTGAAAAAGGTGAACTGTTTACTGAGTATTTTATGGTCTTCTGGGTCAATGATATATCGAGATGACGTTGCAGGCAACAGGTTATTCCGAAATATTGGTATTTCCCTACATACTGCACTAGAATGTCGCGTAACACAAAAAAATAACAACCTGAATTTTCGCTATAATGAAAAACCTTAACTCTAACTCATGCCTCTCCAATTTATGTCATGCTATATACTTTTTTAATTAAAAAGCACAAAGCCTCTTTGTATAAATACGTTACAGAAGTGTTCATAAAAATCACAGACACTTTCTCCCAAATTTTATATTTGGAATTTCACCCAATACACACCGATCACACGCTGAAGTGATAGGATAAAATTTTAAGCAACATTTCTCTATAATGTGGTCTTAAATTTGTTATTACGCTTTGTCCCTTCTTACCTGTAAAACTAGAATAATAATAATAATAATAATAATAATAATAATAATGTTCAGGACGAAAGAATTTATGATCACTCTGAGGACATCCTGTACATTCAATTCAACGGCAGCATTGAATTTCTCCGCAGCTACTGTCATTGTTGA
>Ga0123354_10004018_pt1 | contig 20642 bp, 20 predicted proteins | sample TergutLab28metaG_2_FD_97872 | JGI IMG/M metagenome (GOLD analysis project Ga0123354, IMG submission 97872) | Labiotermes labralis P4 segment gut microbial communities from Petit-Saut dam, French Guiana - Lab288 P4 | ecosystem: Host-associated > Arthropoda: Insects > Digestive system > Gut ...
AGGGGACGTGCCATCGCAAAAAGATGCTGGTATGCTGGTTCTCCGCCAAGCACCACTAGCTCAACTGGCAGAGCAACAGACTCTTAATCTGTGGGTTCAGGGTTCAAGTCCCTGGTGGTGTACCACAGCGGTTCGACGAAGGGGCAGGAAACCGCTCGCGCATTCATCGGGTTTGGTTTGAGGGTAAGTGCTTATGTGCGCTCACCCTTCGACCACTTGCAATGTTGCCCCTTCGTGGAGACGGTTGTCAAGTACCGACACGCGGGCATAGGAAAGGCCCGCCTCTCTCACGAGGCGCTCACACCGATTTGGTCGAAGGGTGGAGACAAGGCGGGCCTGTTACCAAACAGTCTACCGTATGAGTGCCTTTTTTTATGTCCGTGGACCTCGCAAGTTGTGGACTGGTCATCCGCGTGCGTGATTTTGGTCAATGCTTGTGTGATGAAGAAAACTAACCCCCCGGTGCCCTGGCGTGAGCCACTGGCGCAGTTTCTTGTACATCTGTCTATGGCTGCACGCCCCGAGACTGTCTTGCTGAGACGTCGACAGTTGCAGCGGTTCGCTTGCGCTCACCCGTCTGGCCCAGCTGATGTGAGCACGGTTGATGTTGCCAGTTGGTTGACAGGTCAGGGGTGGTCTGTGGAGACGAAGTGTTCGCACGCGTCGGCGATTCGTTCCTTCTTTCAGTGGGCGCTGGAGGCAGGTGTTGTTCAATCGGACCCTTGTCACGGGGTCCTTATGCCGAAGCATCGCACACACCTGCCGCGTCCAACTCCGGCGGAGGTGTTTGAAGAGGCGCTTGTTGGCTGCAAAGATCCGCGCGTCGACTTGATGCTGCGGCTCGGTGAGGGCGAAGGGCTGCGCCGAGGCGAGATTGCCAGACTTCACACCAAGCAGGTGGTCAAGCGTGGCAAGGATTGGTGGTTGGAGGTTGACGGCAAAGGCGGCAAAATGCGGGTCGTGCCGCTGCGTGCCGATCTGGCTCAGGCGATCTTGGCCCACGGGCACGGGTACGTCTTCCCAGGCAATGATGATGGTCATCTGTCTGCCGCGTGGGTTGGCAAAATGATGAGCCGCGCGTTGGGGCCTGGTCCTTGGACTGCCCACACCTTGAGGCACAGTCTGGGTACCCGCCTGTACGAGGCTACGGGTGACCTTTACATTGTCAAAGAGGTCCTCGGCCATTCCAGTGTGGATACGACCACGGTGTACGCAAGGTTGACCGACCAGCGGTTGGTGGCGGGCTTCTCCAAGCTCGGCGGGCCACAGAACCGCGCATCCACCACTTAGTCGGCCAACTGGCAGCGGGTATTCCACGGAATATTCCGTGGAATACCCGTAAGCGCTGTGCTGCCGCGTCAACTGCGCGCTGGCCCACGAGACACATGACTATTCCATGGAATACTTGGTTGCGGGCCGGGCCTGTCGTATCCCATATGATGGTGACAAGGCATGACTGGTCAGGTCGTGGATTCTTGGGTGTTGATGTCAGGCTGGTGGTGTTGGACAGGGTACCGGAGTATTCCACGGAATATTGAGCAAGGGAGAAACCTGGTGAGTGAGAATCCGGGCACGGATCCATCCGTTGATGGGGGTGGCCGCGTGGTCGTCAACGATGTGGGTGGCGGGTATTCCACGGAATATTTCGAAGGAACAGACTCGGCCCGCAGCCCAGATCGGGGCGTTCTTTCGGGTGTGGTTGGCGCGTTGGTGGGTGTGTTGTTGATCGGCATGGCGGTGACGGGGCTGGTGATCGCGTCTCAGCCTGTGCCGCTGGCCAACACCGACCCGACCTTGTATGGGCAGTTGCTTGTGGCAGACAAGATGTTGGCGGACGCGGGCGATGCGGCAACAAGCCGGATCGGTTGTGAAACTCGGGGGACAGCACCAGACGGCTCGGTGTGCACGGTCAGTGCCGTCCCTGATGATGCTAAGCCGTGGACGAAGGTTTTGTTGCCCGTGACGGATGCGTCGGTGATGACGGTGCAGGAGGCGATTGCGGAGGTGGTGAGCTTGCGTGGCTGGGTGGCGTTGTACACGAACCCGGCAACGAAGTTGACAGTCAAAACGCCGACCGCTGATAGCCCCGATTTCACCGCCGCGGCGCCGACGGCGGGGGTGGCGTATCTGATTACCAGGCAGCAGGGTGAGGATCTGCTCGCGGCGGTCAAGCCTGGGCAAATGGACCTGGCTGATGCGCTGGCGGGCCTGGACAAGGCGCTGGGTGCGGCACAAAAGGCGACGGCGATGGACGCCTACAACACGGCCATAACAGCCTTGGAGGCGGCGTTGGGTGATGCCCATACCTTGTGGTCGTCCACGCTGGGGAAGGTGTTGGATGGCGCGACCTGCCTGGCATTGCTGGACGACATTACGGAGGCGCAAATGATCCTTGACTTCGAAAGTGGCATTACCGTCGCTGACTCGAAGACCGTGGCTGATGTGCAAACCGTCATTGACGAGATGGCCGCCGCCATCGTATCGTTGGGGCAGTCGTCTCAAGCGGTCAAAGACTCGAACCAGGCTTGGCAGGCCCAACAGGCAGCCAGCCAAGCCAAGCCGAAGACCCAAGCATCCACACCGTCAAGCGGCAGTGGCGGTGGATCATCACAGCCGTCCACCCCTGGAGGTGGTGGAGGGTCAGCCCCCACCCAGCCAAGCGCGCCACAAAGACCAACAATTACCGTGCAAAGCCGCTACGATTCGGGCAGCTACATAAGCATTGCGTATCAGGTGTATGACCCGGATCGGGTCGGGTGGACTGTCACGGCGACGTGCGGCAGCGGTTCGGAATCGGACTCCGGGGTGGGAAATGTCGGCGGGGTTCATTCGATGGGGAAGCAGATTCCTGGTTGCAGCGTGGACACGATCAACGTGTCCATCAGCTGATGACGAAGTGTGGGTTAATGAGCAGCCGGGTCGCCTGTGAGACCTTTTCGGCCCTTGATTGTCCAAACCGGGCCTTAGCGTATGTCCCAAACAACGCCTCAGTGTGGGGCGTTCAGGGAAGGACATTGAAAAATGGCCAAATTGAACATACATACAAGGATCATGGCATTGGGAGCGGCGCTCGCGCTCGCAGCCGGAGGCACCCTAGCAGTACTGGGAGACGCGCCAGCCCTGGCAGCGCCAACCCGGGGGTCGGGGTTCTGGGTTGACGGAGAGTGGCTAGGCACCTACGTCATCAACGGGCAGACCGCGATCTGCATGGACCCAGGCGCGGCCGTGACAGACAACCTGGCAAGCCCTCAAATCATGCCGGTCGGCTGGGTCAACTCTGACGGCGCGGCGCTCGGCGCCCACAATCTGGCCGTACTGTCGGCGATGGTCGGCAACCCAGCCAACTACAGCGACCCGGCGGCACTGAACCTGGCCGTACGAGCCTACCTGGGCTACGGTGACTTCGTGCCAAACATAGGTCATGTAGCTATCGACGCCGAAGCCATCCAGCCTGGGATCAACGACGCGGCAGTCAACATCATGGCCGGGGCGGAAGCCGCCACAAACTACTGGGATCAAACAGTGCCCGTGACAGTGACGAACAACATTCCAGCCAACGGGATGATGGTGCCAGGTTCGGTGTTTACGTTGACAGTTAAGTTCCCCGGTCTGCCTGCTGGTGTGCCGTTCGTGATGACGGTCACCGGTAGTGACGGGTCAAGCGTCACGGTGAATGCCACGTCAACATCCGATCGGCCGGCCGGACTGACGGCCGTGCAGGGCACCGGGACGGTGGTGTTCAACTGGACGGTCCCTGCTACCGGCGGGGTAACGTACACCATCGCCGCCGACATGAACGGATCGTGGCCGGGACCGGCACCGTTGTATTTCCAAGCAACACCGAACAGCTCCCAGTCGATGTTGGCGCTGCTGTCATCGATGGTTACATGGAACGACAACACCGGGCTTCAGTTCCAGTCGGGCTATCAGCCGGCTGTCACATCCACTGTGTCCGCGCAGCAGGTCACGGCTGGCATACCGTTGTCGGACACGGTGAAGATCACCGGCGGCCTGGACGGATATGCCTACTCGGGCACAACGAGCCTGTTCGGCCCGTTCACCACGGCGGCTGACGCGCTGGCGGCGGACCCGTCCACGTTGACGCCGCTTGAGATTGTGCCGTTCGCCGGCACCTATGACGCCAACGGCGAGGCAACCTTCACCACTGACGGTGTGACCGAGACAGTGCTCGGTTACTACTTCTGGTGGGAGCAAGTCGACGCACAACCAGCCGATGGTGGCTTGGCGGCTGAGCAAGACATCGCCGACCGTCCCAACGAAATGGCTCATGTGGGTGTGCCAACTATTGCGACCCAGGTGGATCATCAGATCGCGGGTCCGGGTGCCACGATCAGCGACACGGTGAACCTGACGGCCCTGGACCCGGCCTACACCTATCACATGGGTGGTGGTCTGTATGGGCCGCTGGACCCAGTGAACATGTCGTGCGACAACCTGGATTGGGGCACTGTCGCTGCGCCGAAGGTGCCGTTGGTTGTCACAATCGACCAGGCGGTTGACCCGACCCAGGCTGACGTGGACGGCAATCTGACGCTGACTGGTGTCGCGCCGTACACAATCCCATCCACGATCACAACGGCCCAATGCTACGTCTATGCGGAATCGCTGGAGGTGACATCACAAACGCCAACAGCGGTGCCAAACGTGACCATCGAGACCACGGTGACGGTGGTGGCGGCACTTGGGCAAACCACTGAGACATCACTGGCGTTCGCGCCAAGGGTGGTGACACAGGTGTCAAGCCAGCAGGTTAAGCCGGGGACTGAGGTTTCAGACACGGTGAACTTCTTCGGCCTGGTCGCTAGTCCGAATCTGACATACACCTACACCGGCGCGGTTTACGGCCCTCTGCCGCCAGCCGCTGACGGGACATGCAACGGCCTGGATTGGAGTACGGCCCCAATGCTGGGCACCGCATCGGCCGGCCAGCTGGACCAAACGCTGATCAAGCCAGATGGAACGATGCAGATGACCGGGGTGGCGCCGTACACACCGACTGATGCTGATGCGGGTTGCCTGACCTACACGGAGCACCTTTTGGTGACTGCGTCTGACGGCACCACGATCGAGTTCGATTATCCGAAGGGCGCACAGCTGGAAACCGTCCTGGTCAGCAATATTGTCGGCGTGCCGGCGGACATCACTGTTGTTCCCGTCTCCGCTACCACGGGCGGTTCGGTCACGGCTGTGCTCCCGTTGGGTATCGCGGTTGGTGTGGTGCTCATTGGTGCGGTTGGCGGTGTGGTGTTGTGGCGCCGCCGGATGCAAACCGAAGTCATGTAAGTCATGGTCACGCCGCCTGCTCCGCTCTTGGGCAGGAGTGACGTGATCTGCGGTGCCGGACGATTTCCCCCAGCTCCCGTCCAGCACTGAACCACAGGTCCGGACGGGACGCCTTCAACGGTCCTTCCCTGGGCGTCCCGGACCGGGTGGAGGGGGCGATGGTCATGACACCCCGGCCAGGCAATGTCCAACCGGGGTGTCATGATCGTGATGGCGACGCGCTAGGACAATCCCCAGCTCTTGGCGTTTCGCCGAATTTATCGCCTGTCCGGGGTTTGGGTGGGAATGGTCCAGATGGGCCAGCCAAGCCCCGGACGGGACCAACCCGCAGTAGTCGAAGCAGAACCGGACAGGAACGGAGCGGCAGGCAAGTCATGAACAGGCAACAACACATCCAGTCGGCGTATGGCCCGACACCTTGGGCTGCCTTCATGACGAAGTCGCTGCTTCCAGTCAGGCTTGCCTGGGCGTCCCACGCCAGGGCGAGGGCTGGCTGTGCGCTGCCCGGTTCACCTGTTCGAACCTTGCTTCCAGCGCACAGCCAGCCGGTCAACTCGATACAGATTGGATGTTGAATCATGGTTCCAACAGACGCCGGCGACACGTTTCGCCAATGGATAAACGACACACTCGGGAGCGGGCCAAGCCTGGGACCGTTCGGCGCAGTTTTCAACAACGCGATCAGCACAATCCTGGCTGCACTTTGGATGGTGTGGTTCATCGTGTCGGTCGTCATGCTGATCATCGGTGCGATTCGCTGGGTTGTGTCGAGGCGGCAAACCCAGTCGATGCACATGGAGTCGGCGCAGCAGCAGGTGCTGTCGTCGGCTATTTCGATTGCTTTGGCGGTGGTGTTTGTCGCACTGCTGCTGATCATCACACACCTGGTGTCCGGCTGACCACGGCCAGTTGACAGAAAAGGAGAAACACGATGCCTGCGAAACTGTACACAGCCAGCCGTAGTCAGCCCAGAATCCCGGTGGGCGATCGCGGCGGCGGAAACCACGGGCGAGCCCGCCTGGTGGCGATCATTGCAGGCGTCATGGCGGTCGCCATGGTGGTTGCCGCAATGTTCGTGCTTCGCACCCCGACCGGCCGGAGCCCAGCCGAGTCTCCTGGTGCTTCGGACGCACCGACAGCCGCCGCCACAGGGTTGATGTTTCCTGACTGGTCGGCTGGGCGGACCGACAAGGTGGTTACAGCGAATATTGCGCCGGGGATTGACCGGTGCGCGTCAAGATCGATGGGTGTGGCCACCCAACAGGTTGCAGGGATTGGCACACAGTTCCCAGACACCATTGAAGGTGCGGTGGCAGCGGCAGCGAACTACGAGCGGTTCATCAACTCCCCAACCGTGGTCCTCGATGATGAACGCACCCAAATTGACCCAAAGGTGTCTGTGGCACCGATGTCAGATGCCGCCGCCCAGGCGCTTCGGGCACAGTTCCATGTGGATGATCAGGCACGCCCGTTGGACTCTGACGGGAATGTGGTGCCAGGGGTGACGTTCGCCTCCGATGCCTACCCGCAGTACGGTGCCTACAAAGTCTGGTGGGTCAACGGGTCAGCCCTGGGCAGTGACGGTATCGACGAGGTTTATCTGTCGTGGATGATGCCGCACGCCCAGATGGACTACCTGTCGGGTTGGACGGCGCAAGTGTATTGGCGGGTCACCACTTGGGAGATGGTGTGGACGGACGGCACGTTCAAGGTGGCCTCATCCACAACCGACCCGTCAATGCCGCCGCCATTCCATGCGACCGACCCCGGCAACGCATCAAATCAGACGTTCGAATGGCGTGCCCGCCTGGTGGGGCCAGGCTGGTGTGTACCAGCTGATGCGACCGAACAGCCGATACCCGGGGCACTCAAAACGAAGTAGGCGAAGGTGGCAATGATGGGTAAACACATGATCAAAGCCGGGGGCATCTTGGCAGGCTTGACGGTGGCCGCGCTCGTCAGCATCGGATCGCCAGCCGCGCAGGCACACGCAGAACCGGCACGGTCCAGTTCGATCATTGTTCCACAAGCAGTGTTGCCAGCTGGCGTGGCACCAAATGCCTCGACCGTCCCAGACCCAGGCCCTTGCGTATCCGGGTCGACAGAAAACGGTGACTGCACGGTGCCTCAAGGCCAAATACCGGCTCTGACTGCAGCGTGGTGTGCCATGAACCCCGTCGAATGCGGAAACGAGATCAAGGACCCCACGTCAAACCTGTATAAGCAGTTGTGCATAGTCGTGATCGGGTGCGATCCTACGGTCCTCTCCGGCATCGAAAAGATCATCCAGGCTGCCGAAACCGGCGATTCGGGCCAAACAGAGCAGCCCACGACGATTCCGAAAGACCCGTCAACCCAGAACGGCGACACGGGCGACGGCTCGGCTGGCGACTCAGGGTCGGACGGTTCGGGTGACTTGTGTTCCCAACCGCAAGTGGATCAGGGTGGGGCGAGTGTGGCTTCCTGCCAGGCCCAGGTGGGTCTAGGGCAGGTGGGGACCGCGATAGGTAACTTGTTGGGCCCAACACCACTGACCGGGACCGGGGCTGGTGGGTTGACTCCGTATGGCGTGGCGATGGGCATCGGGTTCATCTGCATGGTTGGCATGCTGATGTGGGGGATGAAGGATGTCGCCGCCTCTGATGGCACCAAGATCCGGTCCTGGGACATGATGAGCCAAATGGGGCTACATGCGGGCCTGTTCATACCGATATGCCTGGCGTTCCCCGGTCTGGTTGGGGTATTCCGTGACATGATCGCCATCCCGATGGGTAACTGGCTGCACGACCAAACAGGCGGGTCATGGATGACGATGGTCAACACGGCGGTCACCCAAGTCAGGGACAGTTTCAGTGCGGTCAACGTTCTGGCCGGTCTCGGCGACATCATCATCGGGCTGATAGTGGCCATCATTGGCATCATCATCTGCCTCGGCTTGATCGTCGAGCTGGTGATGTCCGACTATGCGGTCTACATCATGATGGTGACCTTCCCGATCGCCATGGGCTTGGCGGTGGATCCGCGCCGACGCAACCTTGCATCGAACATAATCGCAGCCCTTTTCGCCGCAATGTTCGTCAGACCTGTCGTCTGGCTAGTCTTGTGGACCATCAACTCGGCCCAGGCGTCCCTGGGCGATCCATCGAAGGTCAATCACTGGTCGTCTTGGGAGTCGATGTTGGCCATTGTCGGGGTAGCCGGGTTGTGCGCTGCCGCCCCAGGTATGGCAGGCATGTTGATCAAGGGCCTGATCGCCCACACTCTCGACGGAATGATGGGCGGGGCTGTCCAATCGGTGAAGCAGGGCGGAAGCCAAGTTTCCACCAGCGCCGTCAGAGGCGCCAGTGAGGGTGCGCGGACGTCCCAGGCCAGTGCCACAGTGAGCGCCGGTGGAGCTGGCAGTGGTGGCGCAGCCGCAGGTGGCGCGGCCGGTGGCGGTGCGGGTGCAGCCGGTGGCGGTGCGGCGGCGGGCGGCGGTGCGGCGATTGGCGCCGGAACCGGCGCAACATCCGGGTCGTTCGGTGGCCCGGTCGGAATGGTTGTCGGTGCTGCCGCCGGACTAATCGCTGGAGGGATCGCCAACAAGGTTGACGGATCGGCCAAACGCGGAGCAGACCTGCCAAGCGAAGGGTCCTAGCCATGTCCTATCCGCGCGAGTACTACTTGGGTTCAGGGTTCACCAAACAGACGTTTTGGTCGTCCTCAGTGAAGCGCGACATCATTGTGGCGGTCGTCACGATGGTACTTGCGGCGGTGCTGGCCTTCACCAGGCATGTGTATGCACCGCTGGTTGTGATGGGTGTCGGCGCTGCTGTGATCGGCGTGATGCATGTCGGTGCGCATGCCGGGGTGTCTTTGGGTGATCGGGGCGTGTTCCGGCTGATGGCCGGCATTTCCCGACTGGGCGGTATCGGCCGGTTCACCCGCATAGGAGTGCCGTGGTTTGCCCGCGACATCGATGTGTGCGCTCAAACACCTCAAGGTATGGACAACCCGGGCGGGGCAACCCCGGAGGTTGCTGTCCAGCTTCTGTTGCCTGCCGGGGTGTCTTTCAAAGTGCAACGCTCAGCCTTAGCAACAACTGTTGTCGGGCTGGGCGGGTCGTTTGCCGGCTTGGATGATTGGGCGGTGCTCAACGGGCAGGCCCGCATGTTCGGCGCACTGCAGGTCGCCGCCGGCAATCCGCGCTGGGGCATCAAACAGATCGATTTCGCCACCAGGATCAGCCCCGCCGACCTGTCCGGGCAGGCCGTGTGGGACAACAACCACGGCGGTGGCAGTGAGGCTGGCGAAATGCGGGCCATTGTGGGAGCGGATGCGACGAAAGTCGAGTCGTGGCTGGCGATCACCTGCCAGCCACGCCCGCAAAGGGGCAGCGAATGGTTGGATGCGATGTGTGACGGCGCCTGGGACACGACCGTTGAAATTGTCCGACAAGCTCGCGCGGCGGGTCTCAACCCATACCGGGTGTTGTCGCCGCGACGTCTGGCGGCAACCTGGCGGTCGCTTCTGTACCCGGAGCGGCAGGCGGGCGACATGGACGGCATCGACGGCCCGTGGTCTGGGGTTCCCGGTTTGGAGACCACCACCGTGGCAGTCACCACGTCGACTGGGTGGTGGCATTCCATCGCTGTGATCGACAAGAACGGGTGGCCCCAAGAACGGGTCGGCCCGGATTTCCTTGACCCGCTGCTCGGCACCATTCCAGCCGCACCCTACCGGCTGGTTGTCACCCAGCTCGGCATGATGAGTCGGCGTGAAGCCCAAGACAAGGCACGTACTGCCGGCGCAGTCGCCGGGGCCTCACTGCTGGCGGAGGAGAAAGCCAGCGATTTCACCACCGGGGAAACCAGGTTACGGGTGGCGGGGGCCGAATCGATGCTTGATGAACTGCTGGCCCACGGGGTTGGTACTTTGCCTGTGCTGCGTGTCATGGTGTCGGCCCGCAGCCTGGACGAGTTGATGATGGCCCGTCAGGCGGTGCGGGAAACCTTGGACATGATGAGCTTCACCGGCGAATACTGGTGTGATGGCTGGCAGGCCCGCGCGCTGGGCGGCATGATGTTGATGGGTCGGGGCCTGAAATGAGCCTGATATCCAGCATTGCGGCGCAAGTCTCGCACACACTGCACCTGGAAGACGCACCTGTCACACCGGTGTTTACCACATCGCGGCGCACAGAAGCGTTGACCACGGCCCGCCTGAACGACGACGCAACTCCGCACGGCTTTCTGATGGGCAATTCTGTCACCACAGGCAAACCCTGGTCTTTCAGCCTGCACGAGAAGTACCGGAACGACGAGATCCAGTCGCTGAACATGGTGATCTACGGCGCGGTCGGGTATGGGAAAACCAGTTGGACGAAGTGCTATATCGACTGGCTCGTCAGGGCCGACGGTTTCGCTGGGGTGTTCGACCGCAAGATCCAAACCTCCCAAGGCGTGCGGGGCGGGGAGTACTTCTCGCTGGTTGACGAACTGGATGGCACCCGCATCGTGTTCGACCAAAACCCGGACGTGGGCTGTCATTTGAACATTCTTGATCCGGCATTCCAAGCCGCCGAGTCCACGTCCACCTTGGGGCCGGACAAGCTGTTACTGCTGGCAGCACAGGTCGCGTGCGGTGCCAGCTTGGACAACACCAGCACAGCGTTCCCGCAGTTCGCATTGAATGCTGCCCACCAAACCGCTCTCCGCAGAGCCAAGGCTGACGGGCGTGTCGCCACAATCGAGGATGTCATCGGGGCCTTGTACACGCCCGACGAATCCACGATCCCCGGCCCGGTCAACCCGGTGTCGGGGCGCAAACTGTTGGCTGAAGCCGGTCGGGTGTCCACCGATGACCTGTTCCGCTGGGGTTTGCCCGTGGCGGTTGGGTTGGAGCGCTACACCACCGGTGATCTGGCCGGGCTGATCGACGGGCCAACCCGTGACGCGGCAGGCCAACCGTTGGATCTGCGGAATCATCTGATCGTGTTCGACACGTCCGCGCTGGCCGAGGGAAGCGACGAGTTCGGGTTGATGACGCTGCTGGCGGCGGCATTGCTGCAAACCGAATGGGTGTACCAACCAGGAGACAAGCTGCTCGTCCGGGAAGAGGCCTACAGTTCCGACATGCTGCCCCAAATCGGACAGTTGTGGCGGGTGTTCGCGAAGCGAGGGCGAGGCCACGGTTTGGCCACCATCGACATCTTCCACCACCCCAGCGAAGCCCTGCTGGGCGAGCAGGCATCGACGGTGGCGAAAGAAGCAGCGGTCACAATGATCGCCAGGCAGGACCATCCAGCCGACGTGGAGGCCTGCGTGAACCTGCTGGGTGTCCCGCCGCGCGCCGCCGGGCTGCTGTCGACCCAACCCGTCGGCACATGGATGATGTGCATCCCCGGCCGGCCAGTCGAACAGGTACACCACTTGCGTACCCGCCGCCAAGTCGCGTTGACGAACTCCGACATGGGTGTCATGGGTGACGCTGACGGTATCGAGGTGGCGTCCTGATGCTTGGCAATCTCGACTTTTCGATGGGCTGGCTGATCCTCGCCGCTGTGATGGCGATCCTGCTTCTGGCGGCAGTCGTGATCGTTTGGTACCGCATGGGTTTCGCCAAGAACGGTGGCGCTGTCGGTTCTGATTTGGCGGCGTGGCAACGCAACTCCAGGAACTGGGCGAACAGCCGGACATTGAGCCACAATGTGATGGCCGAAAAGATGTTCCTGGAACACGGCTGCGCCGACTCACTGTTTCTGGGTTGGCACAACGGCAAGGCGGTGGTATCAACCAAGTATGCGTCCTTGCTGATCGTCGCATCGACCGGGTCGGGGAAAACATCACGACTGATCGTCCCGAACATCATCGCGCACCGGGCCGGACCAGTGGTGTCCACCACCGTCAAGGCTGACGTCATGGAGTTGACCCGCGCGGCCAGGCAAGCAAACGGCTCCACGATCCGCTACTTCGACCCGCTCGGCGTGTACGGTGTGCCATCGATCCGGTTCTCGCCGCTCTGCTATGTCCACAAGTTCTCCGACGCGCAAGCGATCGCCACGGTACTGCTCAACGGGTCGAAGTCACTGTCGGACAACCAGCTGCAAAACCAGGCGTTTTGGGATTCCCATGGACGCCAAGTGTTGGCCCCCCTCCTGTTGGTGGCGGTGCAGATGCGAATGTCAATGTGCGACGTGCGCCAACTGTTGGCCCAGCCGAATGTGGTGCGCCGTGAGCTGCAACGCATCGGCGACAAGTCAGCCATCACCGCATGGGATCTTCACACCCGACAGCCAAACGACACCAGAGGCAATGTGGAGTCCACTGTCGGTCAGGTGCTAGAGGTGTGGGAGCAGGAAGCCTTGCGTCCCGTCCTTGATGTCGGCGACCTGATTTGGCTGGGCGATGATCCGCGCGGCATCGACGCCGGCCTCCAGACCCAGGCCCCCGAGTTGATGGCCGAGTGGGCGCCACCCAAGACGCTACAGGTGTGGCGGGCCGACGACGCAACCTGGGCGAACCGGCAACCAGACCTCAGCGCTGGTGATGTGGAAGAAACGATACGTCTTCCACAGGTCCAGTCGGCCCGCCTGCTGGGTGACGTGTTTGATCTTGACGCGTTTCTCAACTCCAATGACACCTTGTATCTGCTGGCCACCCAAGAAACCCAGGAAGCCTACGCACCGCTGTTCGAGGTGTTGATTTCGATGATACTGGCCGGGCTGGAACGTCACTGCGCAGCCAACCAGGGCAGGCCTTTGAAGCCGGGGATTCTGTTCGCGATCGACGAGGCCGCCAATGTGGCGCCGCTGCGGAAACTTGACGTGATCGTCACGAAGGTGCGCGGCGAAGGCGGGCTGTTCATCACCGTTTGGCAATCCAAGGCACAAATCGACGGCATCTACGGCCAGTACAAGGCCAACGTCATCTGGGACAACCACCTCAACAAGGTGTTCCTGGGAGGAATCTCAGACCGGGAAACCATCGAGTACATCATCCACATGGTCGGACGAGACATGTACCCGGAAGTGTCGGTGACAAAAACGGAGAACGGCACCTCCCGGTCCACATCGATGCGGGAACGCGACGTCGTGGACACCCACTTCTACAACTCGGTACTCAAAGGCGATGAAGCCGTTCTGGAGGTTCGGTTCCCTGATTCGAAAATGGCCCCAGCGATCGTCAATGTCCCACCATGGTTCAACGACAACCGTATCCGCAGACTCATCCCGTCAGATGTGGCGGAACGCTTCGATGAGGCCTTCGGTGACGGCGCGAAGAAGAAACGCCGCACACCATGACCGAGCAGTATTCCACGGAATATCCACCCACACCGCCACCCGTGCCCGGTCCGGGCGTCGATGACGGTGCCGTCAACACCGATGGTCCCGTCACAGCCACCAGTGACACTGCCGCACTCCAAGAACAGATCGATGCGCTCATCAAGCAGATCGAGGCGTTGACCAACCAGATTTCGCTGATCGATGTGATTGGTGACGAGCAGGGGCGAGTCGATTCACAGTTGGTTGAGTTGCTTGCCCGTTTCGAACGTCTTGATGCCCGTTTCCCGACCGGGAAAGCCCCAGAGTTTACCCAATGGGTGTGGGCGATATCGCGGGTCTACTTTCTGTCCCGCGACGAAATCGAGGAAGCCACCGACGAGAAAAGCCCAGTGTTCAACAAAGCGATTGAGCAAGAGTTCCGGGCCTTCTGGGCGTGGTGGCAGGCAGCTTGGTCTGCCCGCGGTGACGGGGCAGACAGAGAACGCTGGAATGCCAGCTTCGCAACGTTCCTCCAGCAGCGAACCAGCTACTGGCAGGACCGCCGCCAACATTGGGTTGATGAAGCACCCCAAGGTTGGGATTTTACACAAGAACAGGAGAAACCATGAGTAACGACGATCTTTCCAACATGCTGGACACCTTCGAACCACCGCCAGTCGATGATGAGGATCCACTTGAGCAAACTCGTGACCTTTTCAACGTCGACATTTGGCGTCAACAACCACAAGAAGACGCGGTCGCCAAAAAGCCGTGGTGGCGCAGAGGACCGTCACCCAAGCAGTTGGCCGAAATGGCGCGTCAACGAGACCTGAAACTGTTGGCAACCCCGTTCAAGGCGTCAACCAAACGAATCGTTGTCGCCAACACCTCAGGCAAGGGCGGGAAAACAACGCTGGCAGTGTTGATGGGCGCAGCGTTGGGGCATTGGACCGGCCGGTCAGTTCTGATCGTGGAGAACGGTCCGACTGGCACGTTGCGGAACCGGCTTGAGTCGGTTCCCAGACCGATCCACGACATGGACGAGCTCGCGAAGCACCTGGTCGAGCTTGAAGGCCGGCCCGACGCGTCGACCATCATCCAGGCTGTGTACGCGATTTGGCAGAACCAAGGCCAGTTTTCGGTGATACTCGGACGGCAGGAGATGACCGAGGACAACGGCACCGGCCAGCTGGTCACCAAACAACCCACCTTGACCAGGGGGGAAGTTGCCCGCATTGTCGGGCTGCTTGGCCACATTTATCCGTGGCTGATAATCGACTCCGGCAACAATGCCTGCGACGAAGCCTGGCTCGGGTCGGTGGATGTCGCCGACCTGCTGCTTTTGCCGACCACCTGGGGCGGTACCGAAATGGAAGGCGTCATCACCATTTTGAAGACGCTAAACGAAACACACCAGGAACACTTGGCGTGGTCATCGATTGTTGTCGTCACCCAGCCACCCGGGATGGCTGTCGACCCGAAAAACAAGGCCAACGCCATGGCCTTCTTCCAGCGTCAAGGCGTGACCGTTGTCGAGATCCCGCCCGATCCGGCAATGGCCGAGCGTGACAAGCCGATCCTGTGGGACCAGCTTTCCCCGGTGACCCATGAGGCGATGCTGAAGCTGTGTGCGACGGTGGTGGAAAGGCTACACACCTTCGACATGCCGGCCAGAGGCAGGCGGTAGCCGATGCCGCGCAATGTTGACTGGGGCGAGCTTCAACTCAACTACACCCCACCCAAACCAGAAAAGCCCCGGCGCTGGCCCGCCGTGATCGTCGGGGCGATCATCGGAGTAGCCGTGATCGCCGGGGCCGCATACGGCTGGCTGGAGTGGCATCCGGCTCCCCCGCCGCCAACACCCTCGATCATCACAACACCTGGACCAACGGTAAGCGTCACAACAACCCAAACTGCCACGATCACCGCGACACCCACAGAACCCCCACCCGAGCCAGCCCCCGCGACAACCGCGAAACCGGCACCGAAAACAACCACCACCAAGCCAGCCCCGGCACCCGCCCCGGCTCCGGCTCCCGCGCCGGCTCCCGCGCCGGCTCCAGCTCCGGCACCCGCGCCGGCCCGGGCGGCGGCGATCACAGGCTGGTCCTGTAACAGAACGGACGGGCATTTCACGTTCAGCGCCAGTTTCGACACCGGCGGGTCAGGTGGCGCCCTGGCCGTGAGCATTGGAGCGGTGTCGACAAGCATCCCGGTGAACGCGAACTCGGTGTCAGCCAGCGGACAAGCCGACGTCGGCGCGGCACCGCAAACCTGCACCGCCACACTGACAACCGGTGCCGGGACCGCCACCGCCAGCACAACCAGCAATTGAGGAACCCGATGACCATCGCAGCCAAACCCAGGGCAGCCATGATCGCTGCCCTGATGCTGCTGGCGGTTGCCGTCACGGCAACGGTGGCAGGATGCGGCCGGGCACAGCCTGAGCGATCAACCCCCGTTTCAACGTCACCGGCCACGACGACAATCACGCCGCCGGCCACGGCCACAACAGACCCGACCGGCCTGTCGTCGGATCCATTGGATTGGCCCACGCCGACGGTCACTGGCACTGGGCCGGTGGATCATCCCACCGATGATGTTGTGCCAACTGCCACCTGGGATGACGTGTCACGTCAATCACTTATCAGCGCCGCCGGACACGCCCTTGCCGTGTATGGGCAGCCGGGCCTGGATTTCCAGTCGTGGTTCACCCAAGTGGCACCGCTGATGACGGCTGACGCGTCAAACAACTACCGGATGGTCGACCCGTCGAACATTCCGTTTGACCAGGTTGACACAGCATCTTGCCAGATCACCAACGACATGTCGGCTCTTGTGGCCACCGTGACTTGCGGCACGAACGCCGGACCGTGGGAAGTCATCGAGGCCAGGACCGGGCAAACACAGCCCTGGCTGGCAGTGTCGTTCCTGCCGCAAGACAACGGGTAGCACAAATGAGTTCCCCGGACGTTGTGGAGGCAGGCTCCCAGAAAGCCAAAGGGGCCTCTTGCTGGGCTGTCGGTTGTGGTTGCGTTTTTTTGCCGGTGCTGCTGGTGGCGGGAGTTCTGGCACTGGTGATACCGGGCATACTGATTCCACCGTCATGCGGAGGGCCAGGCGCCGCAGTGCCAGGCAAATCAACCGCCCAAATCCTTCCAACCGCTGTGCCAGGATTGACCACCGTCCAGCTGCTCAACGCCAGAGATATCGTCAACGTCGGATACGACATGCGCTCCCAAGGGGTGTCCAAACGTGACCAGACGATTGCGATCGACACGGCCTACACCGAATCGAGCCTGATCAACAATCCCGGCGGGGACCGTGACTCGGCCGGGTTGTTCCAGCAGCGCCCATCCCAAGGGTGGGGCACCTACAAGCAAGTAATGGACCCAACCTATGCCGCAACCCAGTTCTACAACCATCTTCTCAAGGTGCCGGACCGGACCAACATGGACCCCGGTCAGGCCGCCCAAGCTGTGCAACGCTCCGCCTACCCGGATCGGTACACCAAAAACTGGAACCTCGCCAACCTGATCTTCAACGCGGTCGCCAACACCCACGGATGCACCACCGGCGCGCAAGTCGGTGCGGTCGGCGAGGACGGGTGGGCCAGGCCCGCACCCGGGCCGATCACGGCGCTTTTCGGGTCTCGGATCAACCCTGTCACACACACGTATGAGGCCCTTCATGCCGGGACCGATCTTGCGGCAGGCGGCTGCAACGCCCCCATCGATGCGGCCTATCCGGGCGTCATCGTCACAGTCGGCTTCGATTCTGCCGGCGACGGGCAAATCATCATCGACCACGGCACCCTCGACGGGCACAACGTCCAAACCCGCTACCTCCATGAGTGGAATCCGTCACTTATGGCGTCCGTCGGCCAGCAAGTCGTCGCTGGCCAGCAAATCGGGCAAGTCGGTTCGTCAGGCATATCCACCGGGTGCCACCTCCACTTCGGTGTCTACATCGACGGCCAGCCCGTCGATCCGGTCCCATTCATGCAACAACGCGGCATCAACCTCAACGACAGATCATGAAAACTGTGGAGCCAGAAAAGGCAGCCTGTGGATAACGGCAACAACGCGGCAAACATCGCCACGATGATGTGTGAGGCAACGAGAAAGGATCACGACATAGCATCGAACAGTTGGATCGATAACGAAAAGCAGGCTGCGCCTGACCAGGATGCAACACCACCACGGCACATTCGGCTTGCCCATCAAGTGTCGGGATGGATCCCAGCGATGATCTTCTTTGCCGTGTTCACACTGGTGCTACTACTCATCGGCGTTGACCCGACCATCGCCCCACCCGCTGGATAGTCGGCACGCCGGAAAGTGTCCATGGCGTCACCTACAGTGGAAAACATGACCTAACCCCCGGAGAGGAGATTAGATATGGGGTACATCATCGAGCAGGGCCATCTGGCCAAAGATCCTGAGCAGCACACAAAGTACGAAGGCACACCTCAAGAAGCACCGTTCTGGACAGCCATCGTGTTGACCAACACCAGCCGCCTGAACAAGCAAACTGGCGAATGGGTCACTGTGGGCAAGCAGTCATTCCGGGTGTACCTGCCGCCACGGCTCGGACCAGCCGTGATGGCCCAACACCGCAAGGGCGACTTGGTGCAGTTCGCGGGGCAGACCTCCTACGAGGACACAACCGTGCGGGGCACCCCTTATCACACCATCAATGTCAACGCTGACTGCTTCGGCGCTGGCACCAAACCAATGAAGAACGGGCAAGCCGGCCAAGACGACGACGAACCGGCCCTCGGGTGGATGGATGATCCGGACACGGAAGGTGATCCGCGATGAGCGACGACGCCGAATCCGCCTACCAGGCACGGCTGGCGGCGCAACGCATCCAAGCCAGCCAAACCGCGCTGCGCGAGGAACAACAACGTGATCAGGCCATGCGTGAACGCGTGGCGGAAGACCAGGACCGCGCGAGCCTTGAGCAGCCGATCGACAACCGCTTTCGTCTTCGGCTCATCTAGGAGGAGGCAACATCATGATTCCAATGTGGTTAGCCGTTGCAGGTGTCATCCTGGGCTGGATCGTCGTCTACCTGGTGGCACTGTTGGTCGGAACCGTCATCCGCAAGCTCATGAAACTGCTCGGCATCACACCGGCGCCACCACGGTGCCGACGTTACGACCCAGTTGGGGACGAGATCGCTGCTCTACGGACTCTGCAATACCAGCGCGACCAGGCCTACGCGGCCAGGGGCGTGTTGCCACCCTCATGTGGCGCGACTCGCGGCATGATGCTTGAGCAAACATACGCCGCAGCCAGCGGGAACCTCAGCCAGTCGGCATCCAACGGATGGTAAACCAATGCATGCATGGATCAGCGGACTGAGCATCACCCAGACAGTGGTGCTGACGGCGGTGGCGGTCGGCGTGGTCGTCCTGTTGGTTGCGGTTCGGCGGGTGTTCAAACTGGCGCGGCGCGTCGTGTGGCGAGCCGGTCTGGTCGTGGTCGTCGCCTGGGTGGCTGGCATCGCCCCCACCCTGCTCGCAGGCCTGACAACCGACGCTGGCGCCCCGCCAGCCACCGTACGCGCGGTAACGCCATCACCACCAGCCACCGTCGATGATCCAGGAATAACGATCAGTCCAACGGACGCGCTTTCTGACCTCACCGGGATACCGATCAAGGGCCGCGCACCGATGACGGGATACACCTCGGATGAGACATTCTGGGGAATGTGGGGCACCCAGCCAGGCGGATGCGACACCCGCAACTTCATTCTGGGCCGCGACATGACCGTCATCACGATGAAGGCCGGCTCAAACTGTCTCGTGCAGACCGGCATCCTCGATGACCCGTACACCGGGAAGACCATCAACTTCACCCGAGGCGGTGGGTCGAACTATGACGGCGGGGTGCAAATCGATCATGTGGTCGCCCGGGCCAACGCCTGGGCCACCGGTGCGTTCGCCTGGACGCCAGACCAGCGGGTCGCGTTCGCCAACGACCCCCTCGAACTACTCGCCGCCGACGCGACAGCCAACCAGCAGAAAGGCTCCGGAGACGCCGCCACCTGGCTACCCTCAAACAAGGCCTTCCGATGCGAGTATGTCACAACCCAAGTAGAAGTCAAGACCAAATACGGCCTGTGGATGACCCAGGCCGAACACGACACCATCCAAACAATCCTGAAAGGTTGCTAACCATGAAACCTCAACGACTGTCCGATGATGAGGTGACCAAGTTCCTGGTAGGTCACAGGGTTGCTCTCGCAGCGCTGATGATTGTGGCGCTGGTGGCAGGGGTTGCCATGGTGTCGCTCACGCCCGGCGTTTTGCCGCGTTGGCTGGCAGTGGCGGGGGCGCTGGTCACGTGTGGGATGTTCGTCGCCTGCGCATACCTCATACTCGGAATAATGGTCTATGTCGAGTGCCACCCAGTTGTGGCCGACATGACACCAGCGCAAATGAAGGCGGCAACCGCTCAATTGCTGTGGTACCGAGACAACCGTGAGTCGCAACTGGCGCGGGCCTGGCCCCGCCAAAGGACAAGCCTGGTCAACAGCATTGCCGAGATCGATGCAGCCTTGGCGACGTTACAGGCCGGGATGGCGGCTGCGGCAGACAATCAGATTACGGAGGATGAGGCTCGCGTGGCATTGGCGGTGGCTGGCAGGCAGCAAGGCCGCATTACCTGAACTGTATTCAGCGACCAGACGTGTTGGCGGCTAGTCGTTTGGGTGGGCAGATCGCACAAACCCGATACCGATGGGCATCCGTGGCGTCGTCGTCACCGACGGTGGCGGGATCGGTCGCATGAAGCTTGGTGAGACTGCACAGCAAGTTATTGACAGGCTGGCCATGAGTCAGCAACGCGTCCACCAGCTAGAGTGTTCCGATGCTGATATGTCACGCTGCGACGCACGGGGAGGAGGGGATGATGTCGAACGCTTGTCCGTACCCGGACGAGTAATCACGCGTTGAGGAGCAAGTAAACCGATACGGCAACGATCAGGATGCCTATGGCAATCAATGCGAGGAGCCAGGTTGGCAGTCGGGTGCGAGGTCCAAGGAACATGTTTGTGATTACGGCCGGTAGTAGTGCGCCAATAAGCA
>Ga0123354_10004020_pt1 | contig 20636 bp, 13 predicted proteins | sample TergutLab28metaG_2_FD_97872 | JGI IMG/M metagenome (GOLD analysis project Ga0123354, IMG submission 97872) | Labiotermes labralis P4 segment gut microbial communities from Petit-Saut dam, French Guiana - Lab288 P4 | ecosystem: Host-associated > Arthropoda: Insects > Digestive system > Gut ...
CCAGGAAATACTCCTGGTACTCATTTCTGTTAGAGGCTGAGTCGACCCCAGGGCCATAGTGCGATCGGAAGGATTATGTCAATGAAAAATTCCAATTACACCATCTGGAATCGAACCAGCGACTTTCCGATTTGTAGCACAGCACCTTAACCACTGTGCCACCCTTTTATCTGTATAAGGAAAATCAAAAGTATACAAAAAATTAACAGCTCTACAATTTGCTGACTCATTTGTGTACTTAACTGCCACTGATAGGCCTTCGTATCATCATTACATTAATTAATTATAGTGTCGAACATGTGCGTTGTTTCCATAGTGTAATTGTTAACTGATGAATGATTTTCATACAAAATGTGTAATACTGATTATGATCTGTCTCTCTGCAGTGGTTCACATGCCTTGGTCCAGTGGTTTGTTAGCTACTGTGAAACACTACAACTGCAAGCATATTCCCAGCACACACTGTGCCTCTCTTTAGAAAAACTACGTGTTACGCGAATATCTATCAAATAACAAGTATTTCCGACAGCAACAGAAACCTATCTTCCGCTTGCATAGATTTACAGCTCTGCAAATCTATGATTATCGCAACTAGTGTTCGTGGTTTTGTTTATGTAAAGCGCATATTATTTAAATATGTTGGCTGCTAACTTTACACTGTAAGACATAAATTCAAAGTTACGAATCTAAGTAATATATATATATTTATTTATTTATACTTAGACAGTATTTTGCGTGCATTGTGTAACTGTGTCTGTGACCTATCTCAGTACAAAACTCCCCTAACCAACGTGGCTTTCTGGTTGTCGCTATTAAACAGGAATATAAAGGAAACTGTACGTGTTGTCACCAGTTTACTTTTTTGTGTATTACCTCGTACAAATATTATCTCACTAAAGTTTTGTAATTTTCCACGGCCTCTTACGACCTATCATTTTAATAGCTTAAACAAGTGGTGACTGCGGTGTTTCTGAGTGGGAAGTTCGCCAATCTGCCATACTGTCTTTATTAAGTATAGAAAATTAAAAATAAATAACGCCATTTGTGCTGTCCAGTAATGGCATAATTTTCGTACACAACTTCATGAATTCAGTCGGCTGGTTCAGAATTTGAAGAGAATTTAAAGAGAATGCAGGCTTTTGAGACCCCTTTGCGTTGTAGGATGCGAGCACTTCACAGTGCTCGCATCCTACAACGCAGCGCCCCACAACCGCTACCAACCACATCCAGCAGAACCAGCACAGTACACCATATGGAGTAACACACGGTCTTTGTTCTCCTGAAGATGGGCATAATGATGCCTGAAACATGTTGAGAAGAAGTTGATAATAAACATCTGATTGCTGCATCTTGTTGGTTTTCTCTCTCTTGACACTTGACTTTTGATGCTAGCTTACTCATATGGCATAAAGACACACACACACTAACCGGAAATAAATAATTAAAATTACTTTGAAATCGTCTCTTATATATAACAAAGATTGTTATTTCATGCACCAATTAACAGTTAGTTCATGCTTATGCAGATAGCCGGGAAGTCAACAATAGTGAAGGTGTACTTATGTGCTGAATGCATGAAGGATTTGTGTTAAAGTCTAGTAATGTTCCTGTGGTTTATATATATATATATATATATATATATATATATATATATATCGAGTGACTTCAGACTTGTGGGAAAAATAATGTTTTGGATAAAAATCTTTCCTCGTTCTTCTATATAGTGTTTATTAATGCAATATTCTTTTACCTAAATGTATAGCGAAATACGTTGAATAAATACCCAGAGGTTAATAGAGGTGTCCATGTAAATTGTACCTTATGTTTTTTGTAACCAAAACGTAACTGGTCCCACCATTTTCATAGCATTCAGTATCCAATATACTACAAACACTTTCTTAAGAGGTTCTCGAATTTTCACGTGCTTTGCAGAAGGACAGATGTCCCGGCACGAATACGAACATACTTAAAATGCGAGTTTAACAATCATAGGTCCGTGCATCACTAATATACAGGGTATACACAAAAGAATGGTGCGGTTTCAAAAGTTAACAAGAAATGTATTTCTCACCTTACACAGGCACAACGTACACCGTCAGCAGCAGCAACTGTCCAAGTTTCTCATGCGCTACCAGCAGTGCGCTTCTCATGCTTACTGCGGGGCCGCGGGGCCAGTTTCCAAGATGGCGTCGCAGTAGGGAAAGGCTTTCTGTGTGCTCCGTTTTGAGGTGTCCAGATCTGTGATTACAGTGCACGAAACTCACGCTGTACTGTAATCTGCAAGCGCACTTCTGGTAGCGCATGAGAAACTTGGGCAGTTGCTGCTGCTGACGGTGTACGTTGTATCCGTGTAAGGTGAGAAATAAATTTCTTGTTAACTTTTGAAACCGCACCATTCTTTTGTGTATACCCTGTATTCGCAGAGTACAGCCAACAAGATGCAAAGTTTCACAATTTCTTTATTTCTGTAAGACGTTATACATGCTTCAGATGGTTTTTCCGTCCATCATCAGGAACTCAAAACTGCACATACAGCGTCAGGTATTTGTCAGACCAATACCTGACGCTGTGTGTGCAGTTTTGAGCTCCTGATGTTGGACGGACAAAACCGTCTGAAACATGTAGAGCGTCTTACAGAAATAAATAAATTGTGAAACTTTACATTTTGTTGGTTGTACTCTGCGAATTAAAATGCGAGGTCTGAGGGCTGCCTGTTTTACTCTGCTAATGTATACAGAATCGCATTTGACCATGTTGGCAACAACAAAATTAATAAAACTGGAGAGTAAGTATATAAGATTGTCCTCTAGTGGTATCATACCAAGTAACACGAACATCCGACTACTCGTACATAATAATTGTGGATAAAATGATAGCCTGACCGGTCGATGGATACGGAAACATTGGAAGCATGTGTTCTTTTACACCTAAGCTAAACTCTTTTGTTTTTAACTTTCTTTCGTATGTGACAGCTTGCTTGATTTTTTCTGTTTCCACAAAAAGTGATGTGGAAACACGAGAGTATTTTTGCATAACTTAAGGCGTCTGTAATATTTGTCTCATACCAATCAAACGTCGCATCGCGCGGAATTTTCGGGCACGTGCTGAGCATTGGCTGAATCCGTTCGGTTACGTAACGTGACTTTACCGTCTGAAGTCATATTGATTAAAACCACTGTCTTGCCAGTACAACTTGAAGGACACAACATTGTGCAGAAGAGCGAGCAAGTGTCGGAACGGTGGCCTCGCATAGCCGGCAACACTTTCAAACCAGCCGTTGACAGCTTAACAGGATTACGACAAACGCATTTTATATGTGTGTTCCCAAAGTAGTCCTAAATTATGATTATTTGTTTATGATGCTAATATAGTGTTTAGAAAATAGTAGTCTTGTACTGTAGTTTATTTTGTTGGATTCAAACTTTTCCGCGTTATGTCAAGTATTTCTCTATAAAAATGAGCGTTGAGCAGGTATAGCTCAGTCGATATAGTGACCAGTATATAGCCTGAAAGATCGAAGAAATCTCGGTTCAATTGCTGACAAGGTAAGGAGATTATCTGTTCTCCAAAACTTCGGAGCCGGCTGTGGTGTGCACTTGGCTTCCTGTTTAAGGGATACCACGGTTAAAACAGCCGAAGCTTGACACTGACCACTATCCTCTACCAACGCCGAAAATAAGAATGTGTCGACATTTGTATTTACTCCTCCGCCATATGCCTTTGTTTGGTGCGTAGGGACAACCTGGCACTTGGCAGTGTGTATGTTTTTGTATGTTTGTCCATAGCTTTAATTGTTTACCTTCTTGTGTTTTAACACTTTAATTGGCCGCGCTATTTATGCAAACTACGATAATGAAGGTCATCATCTCGGCATCTTCCCCACAATACTTGTTTCAGGATTTAATCTGTTTCTGAGCAAAGACAGTCATCATTCTACCAAGCACTGACATTTGACTGATTTTTCAAACGGAGGTTGGCGTGGTGTTTCAGAGTTTCGGAGCCTAGGTTTGTAGTTTGCTATTGGCTTTTGGGTTTGCGCCACGTTGTGCATTGAAGCTGTTCAAACTTTTCGACAGTGCACTGCACTCACATAGACTCTGAAAATCACAAACACAAAGGTACAGAAGCAATGAGACTGCTTCAGAGTAAGGTGCGGCTAAACACCGGAACGAACTTTTAGAAGCAGAATTATTTTTTTCGGTATTGAAAAGAAACCAACTAGCTGTCACTTTGTGTTATTCTTTATTCTCCTTTACAAGTTGCTCAACATGTTTCGGGTAACCATGTGCCCATCTTCAAGAGCTGACGACTGCGAAGTGTTATTACCACGTGTTGGTATTGTGCTGTGGCTGCGGGAAAGCTGTCAGAACCGGTTAGCAGGTTTTGTCCAATGAGGAGTTCGTAGCACAACGAACTCCTCAATGGACAAACAACCTGCTGACCGGTTCTGACAGCCTTCCCGCAGCCACGGCACAATACAAACATGTGGCGATAACACTACGCAGTCGTCAGCTCCTGAAGATGGGCACATGGTTGCCCGAAACATGTTGAGCCACTTTGTAAAGGAGAATAAAGGATAACACATAGTGACATCTAGTTGGTTTCTTTTCAATACTGAATTACGATGCACGGTCAACCACACATCAGATTTATTTTTCTCGGGTGTAGGAACCAAATTTCCTAAATATTATGGAGATTACTTTCGTGCATTTGAGATTTTCTTTCGTCTCTGAGTATTTGATGGTTATTTTGCACATTTATGTTTGGATTCTACTGATTAAGTTTGTAAAAATATTAAAACAAAATGAACTTTCCGTATATCAAAATTCAGTGACGTCATTGACGTACAGAAACCACGGCATTTAGTAAAGGAAAGGACGGCGAAAGGTAGTTAACTGTTGCTAGAAACAAGATTCACTTATAAGCAGAATCGGAACTGAGCTATTTTTTTTTCCACAAAACTTAAACGAAGCATGAGTGACAATAAATTACTAATAGACTTCAAAACACTTTATTATCCAACGGATGCACAAATATAAAATTCGTAGATGCAATTAGAATTATTATAAAATATTTAAAAATATTTAAAATTGCTCCAACATGTTTCGGATCACAAGGGATCCATCATCACGGAGCTTTATACAGTGCTTGGCTAAAATTACAGTAATGGTTCTATCTTGTCCGTTGATATGGATGTGGTCAGTGTTATGGCAGCATATATATGCAAATATGCTGCCATAACACCGACTACGTCCATGTCAACGGACACGATAGAACCATTACTGTAATTTTAGCCAAGCACTGTATAGAGCTCCGTGATGATGGGACCCTTGTGATCCGAAACATGTTGGAGCAATTTTAAATATTTTTAAATATTTTATAATAATTCTAATTGTATCTGCGAATTATATATTTGTGCATCTTTTGGATAGTAAAGTATTTTAATTGTCATCGATGCATGGTACAAACATGAAGATTACTAATAGATCTATAAAACTTGGTGTCTTTGCAGTAGGTAAGTAGATCTGAGGACTGTTCGAAACTCCTTATTCATTTAATACACTCTCTGAAATGTACACTACAGTATTACGAACTCTGACGTGATAGCGACGCTAGAAAATCTAGGAACGTGTACTCATGTCTGGTAATACGTCATGGGAAATTATGCTGGTTTTGTAAGAAAGTATCTTAGTGGAGTATGACGGAGTGATGCATGAAATTTGTATTCAACTTTCTCTTTTATGGCGATAATTAAAGAGCCATTAGAGTGCGTCGAGTGAAATGTGGCGCGAAAATGGCGAATGAACTTACCTACAATGTCTGAAAAAAATGTAGGTCAAAAGTCAACTATTAACGACGTGGAAACGTGCTAATTTTAGGCTAACTGGATGTACCTTAACGAATATAAAATCTGAACTTTAGTGAGATTTTTTTAAAGGAAAGATTAGTACCTCTGCTGCCACTACGACTGTTACTTATTACCATTACAGCTACTACTGCTACTACTAATCTACTACCGATAATCATAATTGTAATTTAACCTTTCAAAGTCCAGGGGTTTCGTTACGTACCAGTAGGCTTAAAATTAAAAAAAATTCTGCATGGTGCTCACTTTGCCTTGAGTGTTTTGTACGGATCTCAGAACATACAGCGACCTTTGCTGTATGCGTCATTAATTGATTGGTTTTTATAACAGTTGTGGAATGTGTTTACAGCGCGGTACGGACTGATTCCTTATATAAAGCAGATTACGTTGAATCTTTAAAAGCTTAATATTGAAAAAAATTAGCATCATAAAATTCCTTCTTCGATCAAGGTTCGATCGTGTCGCTATTTGTCCGACACGGATACGCATGAATAAAGTTAATATTCTATTGCCGAATTGTAAATTTATAGTACAAAAGTATGATATTCAAACAAGATTCACATAACTGAGAATCTGTGCGGCGTAATGTAGAAGGTATGAGTTCTGCCCTTATTTCTTTGCCAGTTAAACTTATAGTATATTAGACAATGATCGAAAATACTACCGCATTAACAGGTATATTGCCGTATTAAGTTCGTTCCTTATTACCAACGCATGATTGTTCATGGAGCAGACGGCAGACTGCGTGTAGTTATTCAGGCTAGCCATGTATATACTCAAACATCACTTGTGGATAACCGGTAAGGGTAATTTTCAGCAGTGGTGGGACTGAGGGTTCATAATTTCTTACCGTGAAAGATAAACACATTACCAAAGTTTTTCATGGACCTCAGACTGAAGTGGCGGGGGTTTGTTAGTGCAGTAGTGACGTATTCAGTTTCATAAATCGTGGATATTGTTTTCATAAACTGAACAGATAGAAGTTTGTGAAATGTAACTCCGGTGCCTGGATGGAGTGAGATATGTATTCTTTAACGTACGTTTGAATAAAAGATACGCGGATTCTTAAGGTTCTTAAAGGTAATCTCAGTAATTGATCAACTTAATGCACAAATTCTTGTTTTATAATAAGTTTATTATATTACTCTACATGTTTCGACCACTGTTGTGCTCGAAACATGTAGAGGAATACAATAAACTTATTATAAAACAAGAATTTGTGCATTGATTTGGTCAATTGCTAAGATTATACTGAGATGCACGGTCAGCAAAACATAAAAAAAATTTTAAATGATATTGCATTGCAGGTCAGGCGGTGTGTGTTAAACAGCGATAGTGCTTATGTTGAAGATGATTAATATTGATTTGGAGGAAATATTTTCCTCGTATTTTTGCATGAGGGAGAAACATCAACCAGCTACATGCAGTAAATAATTTTGTAAATTTTAATGAGAAAGTGATGCTCATCCGGGCATCTGTATGGAGACTATATGGGTAGAAAATTAGGGGTTTATAATTGCAGGTAGATCGCTCAAGTGTGAGATGTTGGTGCTGTAAATAGCGCAGGAATTACATAGACCCGAAATTAATTGATAGATTATATGAGCATCTTATGGCTGTCATCAATTTCTGCCCCCTCTCCACTCCCTCCTACCGCACTTTCTTACTTGTTTTTACTACGCGTCATAAACATTTGTGTGGTCAGATATACGTGTTAGCTTCAATATGTTCTCGGAGTCACTTTATTTCTGACAAAGACGAAACAGTACAATCATTTAAGCAACATTTCCTTCAAAACAGTCCCCTTCTGCAACTATACACTTCTGCCAGCGACTGTAAAGGTGTTGGAAACCTTCCTGGAAACCATTTTGTAAAAGCCTTTTCAGCTCTTCCGTCGCATTTTTATTGATGTCAGTAGCACCACAATAGCGCAGTCCCTTCAGTGCCGATTTCAGCCGGGGGAACAGGTAAAAATCAGCTGGAGACAGGTCATTGATGTCATTGTTAAGAAGTCTTTGACCAAAACCGACCGGTGTGCTGGAGCATTTTCGTGAAAAGTAAACTAACGGTTGATCCTCCATTTTTCGGGCTTTTCCTTCTCAGCGCATCCCTAAGGCGACGAAGGAAGTCATTGTACATTTCTTTATTCACAGCTTTACCTTCAGGGATGAATTCGTAAGGGGAAATGCTTTGGCAGGCAAATTTCCTATAAATTATACCGGAGAATTCTGAGAACTTTTGGAAGCTGCTACGTAGAACTGCTTATTTCGCTTCCATTCATTACATTAACATAATTTACCTAAAAATCTATGGGAAGGCCTAGCATGCTTTATTAAACTGTGTCATAGTGAAGGACATGTGCGCTCTTCTGAGATATTACGCATCGGAGAGTGGTAATTCCTTACGGACGTTTCGGTACCACCTATCGTTCCCGTCTTCAAGCCCAAGAAGATGGGACCGATAGGTTGTCCGAAACGTCAGTGAGGAATTTCCACTATCCCCCCAGTAATTTCCCAGAAGAGCGCAGATCTCAGCTACATCGCGGCGGAAGCTTGTAATCAGGCATATGTCATAGGAGTTCTACGGAGGGATATTTCTGTCTGGGGCAGAATTTTCCGTCTTTGGCACCACATGAAGACAGGTTTCGGTGCCACCTAAGTTTTCTATCAAATGGGTACCATTGGATCTTTGTCTTAAGTTAAAACATCTGCAGTGTAAAGCCGACATGCATCATTCTAGACGCGAGGTAAATATGCTGTGCTGATGCCGTCAGGCAAGTCACCCTTCCTCTTAACCTTAATCGTTATGCCGTATCGTAAAGTAACTTTGCGGTATTTTATATCTTAAACCCAAATGCACATATGGAACGTTTACTGACATAACATTTAATAAAGTAGCCGGAGCTGTTGCAGTAAGTACAAATAGTACACCCGTAAAATGTCTATAAATGGCAACGTAAATCGGAAGGCACTCAATCTTGCTTTACGTTTATTGTTCAAAGTGACGTTATGGTCTATAACTGACGGCGCTAAACGGAGTTTATTTCCCTGCTAGTTAACAAGCGCATGGCATGTCCTCAGTTGGTCTTCAGATATAGGGGTATTGGCGAGTGTATGGAATACGCCGTTGCGGATAGCCGACAAGGTAATGGTCCTTAAGCTCGCGTGCGGTTAAACGGTGCGGAATGTTATACAGGGGCATTGATGTAGCCGGCTCTTGTGATTGCAGGGATACAAGTTTCGTTTGCATTAAAGGCGATGACTTATAGAAAACATAGAGAAGTGAAGGTATTTGCTGATTCCATGGCAGAATATTCTAGTGCATTTTCGGAGGAATGAAGGGATGGTCTGTAACTTTGGGGTTAGGAATATATACTGCCTAAATGCTTTATTGCACAGATGTTAAGCGTTTGGCCGTAAGTCTTGCGGTGTATATGCGAACAATCACAGTTTTGCATAAATACTGCACCAGTGGATTGAATCTGTCTTGTAGTAATCAAACATAAACGTTATTACTCTTTTTACTTTTCCATTTTGGGGCTCAATTCTCGGTAAGGATGAATGTTGTCGTCTTTGACGCTGTGTCTTGACCAGCTCTGGGGGTTGTAGTGCTTCTGAGTCTGGCACTCAGGCGGACGGGACCTGACGCTGACTGACCTCCATCCAGTACCGTAGGTTTCGAAGGACTGAAGCTATTCCTCCACAAGAAGTTGACACTGATAGTGGTAAATAGTGTCAATCCTTTATCACTTTCACTTATTGCTTTAAAGTATAACTTTTATTTATAGTTTGAAACATATAAGTCTGCAGGCCAGTATCTACGCCATCCACTGTACTACACACAGACATGTACCTTCTCACTCTCATTAGTAATTTAACCTATTACATTTATCTTGCCATTTACAATTTCACCGTCGTTTTTAGGCACGTTCGCAAAATTTGCCAAGAGCGACTACTGGCTCCATCATATGTGTCTGTCCATCTATTCTTCCGTTTGTCTGCATGGAACAACTCGGCTCGCACTGGACGGATTTTCATGAAATTTGATATTTGAGAATTTTGCGAAAGCCTGTCGAAGAAACAGAAGTTTCGTTAAAATCTGACAAGAATGATGAGAACTTTACATGAAGACCAATATATATATTTTGATTAAATCTGGCTCAGTTCTTCTTAAAATGCGAAATGTTTCAAACAAAATTTGTAGAGCAAATCGAAACACACATTTCATATTCCAAACTTTTTTCTTTTCGGAAATCTTGCCGTTTATGAAATAATGTGGAAAAATATTGTACAGCCGAACATTTCATAGATTACAATATGGCGCATGCGCATTGCCTGATGGATACCTAAGGCTACAAACACAGAAGCGCAATGTGTAATTCTTATTAATTTTCTGCTGTAACCCTGGTTGCACGAATTCGCCTCACTGATACTTTGCACGTACATTTGCCCTCCTGTTCAATATGCAAGCAGTCACCTCCGTAACCGCTGAAAATCAGAACAATGCTACGTGACTTTTATTCTCGCAATCACACCTGCCTTGAGCTCCCGAAACCAGGAATTTTCTACCTGAATCATTCTGTATAACTGTCTGCAGTCAGACAGGCGGAAGAAAGGTAGGCCGAAGCGAAAATGGAAGGACAAAGTGAAACAAGCCATGAAATATAGAGGATTCGAAGAAGAAAAATGGCATGACCTAATATTATGGAGAGTGGAAAGTGAGAAGTGTGACAGTCCTAATGCCATAGGCACATGTACGCAGGAGGGCTGCCCACCAGGCCGCTGTGTTCGGTAATGCGGTGTTCCAGATCTAGAACACGGCGAACAGACTGCACATTCGTCTAGTAAATCCTACGATATAAATGGTAGGCCTAAGTGGGTTCTGTTGTTTCTTATTGCTGGTCGGCTGCCTGCAGGCAGTCTCATGATCGGGGTGGGGTTTGGTTGTGCCAGGCACTACAGGGGATCGAACTCATGTGTGACGTCACGACACGCGATTGTCGCAGTGGTGACAACAGTAGCACGAAGCTAATCTTAAACCTCCCCACCAGCCACAATTTTACCTGCAGTACTTCCCGTCCAGTATACCCACTGCTGCATTTGTTTCAGTAACTTCCAAGCTGCCTGTACTCGCATACCTAATCCGTTTTATTTCTGTTGCTCTGCTAAGGTTGTGGCTAGCACATAATATATGTGGTCTACAAATTTCATATCCAAGTCTCGGTGTAGATCGTACCGACCAGTAAAATAGGCTTTGATCAATTATGACCTCTTCAGTTTTATTAACGAGCATACTGCTATACTGGTAAAATTTTTATCGTCAATGCGTTTTGTACCCGTTTTTAGTCTTCTCCGGTTTACTGACTGTAACGACATAAACTTTTACTTCTAAGCAAATATAAAAAGAGTACCGTGAACTATCCAACTAATTCTCGGAAGCCCATATCTATTAAATGTCGCTGTTGATTGTAACAAAAATTCTGCCTCATGTGCTTGAGGTCGTGACTTCAAGACAACGCCCGGAGACCAGCTATAGTTTTCCTCGTGACAGTTTCTTTTGGTTCTCCAATTAAATTCTGCAACAGTATCTTACAATAGGACATGTCGAATTCTTTTCACTAACGTTCCTTTCCATCTTTCACATTTGTCGTGCCATTGAGATCTACACAAATTATATGACTACAAGTGTCTGTAAGTAACCTAACGTGAGGCGACCAACCATATCTCCTGTCACCTATTGCGAGATAATTATCAAAATCGTCTGTATTATGTAAACGGAGGCATATTTTATGATGACGGAATTGTGATTTGCCTGATACCACCATTACTCGAGGCTGAATGTCTTTTCGCAATTTGTATCCGCCAACTGACTGTCTGAGATACAAGGGGATGTACCTTGCCGTGCCAAAAATTGTAGTCTGTGTCCCGGTCTAAAGTGTGACGCTTAGGCCCTGAGTGTCCTTAAACTAATTGACTGCGTTCTGCAAGGCTGGCAAGGCTGTACAGTGATTAAAATTCAATTTTGTTTCGATAGATGTCTTCCCTCTGTGTTTCACAAATTATCAGTAGATTGAACACAACTATTTTGTTACAAGATATTTGTTGCTTTTTTAAATAAAAGTGTTCTGTTTGAGTATGTCATCTTCGTATTAGCAATTGTGCTTAATTTACTTTCATACAGACTCGCACTGCCTTCGGTTTGCCAGACACAACCTCAACGTTGCATGCCGTTTTTCTTATGATATTTGCAGTTTACAGGATTGAAGATTAATGTTTTGGTCTCTCAGTCATGGTGTGTGGTTACGAACATCTCTGAGGAATGTACTGTCATCATCATCTTCAGAACAAACCCCATTTACAGCCCAGACCGTGCCGGGGGTTAGTTTGAATTTTTAACTTGTATGAGACAAAGTCTCATGAATACTAATCAGTTACGTTGACCATGTCTCACAATACAAAACTTCCTACACCTATCTTCAGTATTTCTTTAGGTAGCGAATATATTGAAAGAGTAGCAGGAATTTTTCATCGCTGCCACTTTAGTCTTTTGACGTTGGCAGAGAAATTCTGCGCTAAAGGTAACGTATTTTCTGAAACGGTTACCCCGTAAAATGTTAGGATTCTACGTAGTAAGAATTTTTCAGCGAAGTTTAGAAGAATAGTTGCTTATTGTTCTAAGAACGAAACGAACAGCACAAATAAATATTGCTGAAGAAGTATCGTGTTACTTAATGTTAAAGCTAGTGTTAGACACCAACACATGTACTATCATACGAAGAGTCAGCAGGTATCCTCTGTTCTCTTTAGTTTGCCACTAGAAATAGGCGCGTTTTAAAGCACTTTCGCAAAATCGCGAAAAGCGACTATTGGATTTGTCATGGCTGTCCGTCTGTCCGTCCGCATGGAACAACTCGGCTCCCACTAGACGGATTTTCATGAAATGTGATATTTGAGGGTTTTTTCGAAAGTCTGTTGAGAAAATTCAAGTGTCTTTAATATTGGACGAGAATAAAAGACATTTCGCATGAAGACCAATATACATTTTTTATCATATCTCGCTCATTTCTTCTTAGAATGAGAAATATTTCAGACAGATTTGTAGAGTAAAACAAAACACACTTTTTGTGTTCAGTAACTTTATTTCCGAAAATAATTGCCGTTTATGAGAAAATGTTGAAAAATAATGTAGAGCGGTTCAAGCCACAGATGAAAATATGGCGCATGCTCGTTACATGCTGGATACCTAAGGCTACAAACACACACTCTTTGTGTAATATTCATTGCTTTTCACCGCAACAATTGTTGCACGAACGCGTCTCAATGTTACGTTATACGTACAGTACCGGTACCGTTGGCTGTACGGTATGTCTACGTCATACCATTTTAAATATACGGAACGGCAAGCATTTTATGTTATGTTTGCATTTATGTTTCTTGTTAATGAAGTTTTAAAGTCTTACGTACTTTAAGTCTCTGTTTCCTGACCTTTCGAGATGACGTAGTGGTCACACCTTCAAGGACCGGTATTTTCGGTAATAATACTTAGCGACGTTTCCTCAGATTGGGCTGCTAAAGTACAAAACGTTACCACAGACTGGGATAAACAGTGAGGTGCGTTTTTACTTTTAACAGTAAGAATATAAATGATCTGGAAAAGTGAGAATGGTTCCCGAATTGATTCCATTTTCCTACTTTTTCCTTCGAGATGCCTGGGAGACGTGTGAGTGCTGTTTGACGTCCATATGCATGTGAATAAAATTAGAAAAACTTACCTCTAAAACGGGAACCGCGGTGGCACAGTGGTTAAGGTGCTGTGCTACAAGTCGGAAGGTCACTGGTTCAATTCCAGATGGTGTCATTGGAATTTTTCATTGACATAATCCTTCCGATCGCACTATGGCCCTGGGATCGACTCAGCCCCTAACAGGAATGAGTACCAGGAGCATTTCCTGGGGGGTTAAAGCGGCCGGTGCGTAAGGCTGACAACCTTACCACCATCCTGGGCCGTTGTCACGCAATCTGGGAACTTTAACTTCCTGGAACCCTCTGGGCACCTCGGGCCTGTAATGGGTCTGATTTATCTTTTTTACCTCTAAAGCAAAATTAATGTGTACGTTGATGCAAGAAGGGGCATATTTCTTTAGGAAATGTGGAAACTTCCATCAAAATGGAATCCGATAGATGGTAGACGTACTGATAGAAATATTACATAGTTTTCTTAAGGACTAGGAATATTTTACATGCTTATTTATGAAATTATTAATTGGGGACGAATTCCGTGTCTACTCCAAATTGTATGACTGTCATTTATGTAGGAACACATTAGCAGTGTGGAACATAGACGGTATTAAAGAATAGGGTGCTGAGAAAATGGACTGAATTGAGATTTACCCTGGAACGTCGGCTTCGATGCAAGGTATGTGCCTTTAATGCTTCAAAAGCTGCCGGCCTCGGTGTACCGTACGGTCGTTCATGCACGTGAACATTGTATAAATTTAAAAACCCTCCGTCTTTTACGTTGCGGAGTTGAATGCCAGGATTCTGGACAAAATTTCATACAGTAAAACATCGACAAAATTGTTGTAGATCCTCTTAGTCTTTTGTTCGGAATGTGTCCTGTTCTAATCTCGATTGCGACACGGACTCTCCTGAATGAAGAAGTAGCTGATTTGTGTCGAGCAGCTCCAGTCCGTCTGTCCGGATTAGCCCCTGAATAGACCACGATCGCATCCTCCATAATTCTTTTTAATTCACTTGTCACCAATTGTTTCTGAATCGGCTGTGAAATCGACAGCGTCTTAAAACAAAATGAATCGCATACAGATAATCTCTTGACTTAGTGCAGCAGTTACATTCTGGAAGGTCCGGCGCAAGTCCAATTTTCTGCCAGTTGGAGCTGAATAGCTTTTGTTCAACTGTACTTGTATGTATGTACAAGGAAGTCCATTTGGAATCCCACTCCAACAAACTGGAACCTGATCGGCCGCAGCATGACCGCCCTGCCGCCTCTGTTATCGCCCAGCAGTATTCTTCCACAACATTCTAATTTCACCTTAATTTCCGCAAAAAAAAAAAAAATCCGTCCCACATTTGAAAATGTTCGTGTTGGATTTGCTTTATTTTGAAGGAGCGTTTGGAAAATTTTAAAACGCGACTATTAGCTTCGTCATGTCTGTCTGCATGGTACAACTCGGCTCCCACTCGAAGGATTTTCATGAAATGTGATATTTGAAAATTTTTAGAAAATCTGTCACAAAATCAAGTTTCATTAAAATCTAGGGTGAATAACAGGTACCTTCGGTGAAGGCATACATTAATTTATAACGACAACTCGATGAATTCTTCTTAGAATGAGAAATATTTCAGATAACATTTCAGGGAAAATCGAAATATATTTTTTGTTCAAAAATTTTTTTTAATGAAAATCGTGCCGTGTTGTGAGATATATGGGAAAATATGGTAAAGCCAGACAGGTGACTATAGAGTAAGGCACATGCTCATTGTATGCTGGTAAACTATGGCTACAAACACGCCTTCAGACTAGGTAATACTTTATCTCAGTATTTAACCAACCTGATGCACAAAATTAGTTTCACAATAAGTTTTATTTCATGCCTCTACATGTTTCGAGCACCATGTGCTCATCATCAGGAGGTCGAAATGGCATTACATAGCCTCTGGTATCATCACACCTATAGATGTGATGATACCAATTTTGCAATTTGTTTTTTAAATACTGAGATAAATATACTGAGATGCACGGTCAACAAAACGTCAAAATATTCAATATTTATTGCTTTTCCATGGCAACAGTGCTTACCTGAACGCGCCTCAGTGTCAGGTTTATAAGTACAGTGTCTGCTTTAACAGTTGTTTGGGTCTGAAATTTCTTAAGTTAGAATTGCTTAGTTCTGGGGTTGTCTCCTGTGAGAAACTTTCAATTTTTATTTTTGGGCACAATATGTTCAGGCTTTTTTTTAATGGAAATAAATCATTGCTGCTCTTCTTTGGAACATTCACAAATGTGCAGAGCTATTTGTAAAATCGGTCTGTCCGTCTGTACACGTGAAGCAAATCGCGAACCTCTGAACTGATGTAAATATATTCTGATGTTTGAGAGATTTACTGAAAATCGCCAACACATAATAACTTTGGCGAAAGTCAGATGGAAATAAGAGACACTGAGTGTGGAAGTCTACATGAATTTGAGCGGGTAATTAAAGCATACATCTTCAGATGTTTCTCGCTACGAAAAGGATGTGTGGAAAAAAATGTAGAGAAAATATAACATAAAACCCGTTGCACGCCCGGTAATATTTACGTAAACCGGATTTCCATATTATTTGATATTGAAATTGTTTTTATTTTTTGTTCTTCCATTTTAGAAAAAAAAATGGTCGTCAAATTTCTTCTCGTAATCCTAGATGCTCTCAAATTGCACCTCGTTCCCAGTCTGTGATTTACTGCAGTCACTCTGCAATTCAATACCTGTTACTGCTGCCATGTACTGAACAAAACACGGCTTGTTCCGTTTCAGTAACGAGACACGCCAGTACCGAGCACAGTCTATTATTCCTACCACCTGGATCTCCTGTCAACAAGGGATACCGTACGGTAATATTTCAGGTGGATACCGGAAGTACTTTAAGAATGAAAGATGAAAACCCCAGCTAATTAGGACAGGAATTGTACAAAATTTCTCTTCATAGGCACTTATATACTCGACGTTTCGGGAAGATTTGGACTGATTTTAATTCTATTTACGGATATTACGTCACTTGCTTTATTGCATGGTGTTAGTAGTCAGAATCATTTTGCATGTCGATTAATGGGCAAGGATCAGGAAAACCTCGTTCCATACCTCTTTCAACCGCTTAAGGCCCTGATCTTAAGTGTATATACCAAATAATAAAATATCGAGAAACCTCCCATTTTGCAACGCCATGTTTCATAGAGTCTTACTGTAAATACAGATAATTTTTTGAAAGTAATTAACCGATTTTTCTTTACAGTGGACATGAATGTGTTCTTTGTGATGTATAAGCCGAATTTTTATAGAATGTGTACACGAATGGAGGCTTACTCTTTGTTTGTTTCACAACATGATACGTTTTCACGGCGAGGAGTTGCTAGCACGTCGCTCAACACCCAAGCTGGAGAGCCACCCCTTGTCGGCTGACCGCGACAGCTTATTCAATATATTAGCAACTACCCTCCTTATTTGAGGCCATTCCTCCGTCCGCAACTTCAGGACGCACCATGCCGTGGTGACAGGGACCCACTTATCACGATAGGGACAGGTGGCGGGCACTTGTGACTGGGGTAATTAATCTTGGGGTTCCGTAAAATGCGGGGAATTTCTTGACTATCTGAGAACCAGTTAGCTTCTCAAGAAGGACTCTTCTGCTTGGAGTAAGTAAGTAAGACAACAAATGGAGCTACTTTTACTGAAACTTGCCTTAACTAGAAGAACTCTGGCATGGGAACCTTAAGCAGTATTCGGCCATGGAACACAGGACTGAAATGTGACTGGAAGTGAATACGATTGGATGCCAACGTCACGAAATGAATTATGTACATATCTTACCCATAACGTTCCTCTACATTTGTACATACCAACGTTTCACTCTTTAATTTATTTTCTACCATTTACTAAAATGATCTTATCTTTTTTCTATGACTTTTTTATACATGTCCCGGTGATTATGGCCAAAAGTAGGAGTAAGCTTTATACGGGGCGGTTCAAGATGAAAGATCAGTACTTTTAGGAGGTAATAGTGTCAGCCATTGTGAGAAAACTTTCCTGTGAACATGTGTATAATTCTGAACGGTTATCCAGTTAGTGCAGTTTTAATCTTTAAATATGAAATTATTGTGAATGGTAATATAGGAGGAGAGATTACTGTTAATTGTATTTTAATTTTAATTGTTTGTTTAAATTGCAAATTTGTTACAATTCGCAATAAATGTTCGCAAATCCCACTGTCAACCTCGTGTGCGAAGATCGTATACTTTGCTCGTCGGCATATCTTCACGTTGCTTTACGCGGGCAGCAATATCCAAAATGCGAACGAGCAGTTCGTCTTTTGTAAACTTCATTCTTCATCCAATCCCACAAACAAAAATCTAACGGAGTTAGATCTGTAGATTCAAAGAGCTGTGTCTCGGTAACCATTCGGAATTAGACGCATGTTTATATGAACTTTTCTTTAGCAATGACTGCTACTATCACGTTCCCAATAGTAACTTCTGTTTTTACTTGAATCACCCTGTATTAGAGCTAATGTAGTAATTTGGAAATAAATTCATCTCTATCTCAAAAGATGCTGAAATTTCTCTCTCTCCTTTTAAATGTAGTGTCTCTCACAATCCAGACTCTTTCTTGTTTTCTATATGTCAGTTTTCTAACTGATGAGGAGATATAGCAGCACTTGCTTGGAAGACCGGCAACCCCATCCAATTATAAAGCAAAGGTGCTAATCACTGCATGCGTCTTTCGGTGACATGATCGGATAGACCTTATAAAAACGCATTTCTGATGACTGAAGCGAAATTATACGTAAATTAGGGAGTTGCTGCAGCACCGAAGCAGCATCCGGGAACTAATCAGTCCTGGTGGTATGAGTGGTATGATAGATTGCGCCAAGAACTTGATGACCGACCTATAATGACCTCGAAAGCCCTGGCGGCGGATGTCATGAGCAAGAGAGAGGCAGAGGTCATGAGCCTGAACTAAAATATTACGCAAGGAGTAAGCCCTCTCTCATAGAAGTGTAGTAAATGTTGCACGTATCTTCTTAAGCGGAAATATAAAAAACATAATTATTCTTCCAAGTGTACATTTTCCTTACAAAATTGCTTATCTATATTATTTATTAAGAATTTAATTCAATATAACGGAAAAAATAATGTACAGCACAAGTATTACGGGGCATAATGAAATGAGGACTGTTGCTGGCATTTAGCAAGTCTCTCGCCGCGCTCCTAGCGGATCTTTGAACGTACTTTCAAATAGGCCGATACCACGACGCCTTCGCTAACCAGCACTGAAGGTGTCCTAAAGGAAAGAAAATGTTTCGTGACCGAAAACTATTAGTAGATGGGGGAAAGAACAAGTTATGAAACATCCGCAGAACGAAAGACTTCTTGCGCATTCGCGCAACCATAGCAACCATAGGATCTTGGCGGCCATGACTACCATAATATCAGTAGTTACTTTAGTAACTGAATTATTCATATATGTACTTAGACGTCTTGGAAAGCATTTGTTAGTTTTATCCGATTTTAACCAAAATTTGAAAGTACAGAACAATTTTAATAACACTATCATCTGTTTCCATAACAATAAGTTTGGTATAAGTCGAGTTTAATTACTCAGACACACAATCTGACGAAACCGTAAGTCACTGTGAGCAATTACATTGTGAGGTTTCTGAAATCCCCCCTACGGACAAGGAAGTATTCTTTATCCAGCTGTGTGACGTTATGTTTTGTTTTACATGTCGCTTTATTCTGTTTTTACTACGGACACCATGTATTGTACTGGTTTGAAAATTATATTTACTCTAACATATCCATAATAGACGGATAAACACATTTTTCACCCCCTAAAAACATGCTGACGGCATGGAAAATTCTAAACATTATAAAACAAAAAGCCGTCTCTAAGTAATAAGTCGTGAAGACATAAGGGGAAATTGAGGTGTAACTCAACGAGTAGTTGAAAGTGGATGGTCAGCGTCACACCTCAGCACCTTTATCAACGTGAAAGATCTACCGGCGTCGATTGGATAGAATAGCAAACTAAAAAATCCTTGCTCCTGCCTGCAGTCGAAGATACGTCGATAGCCTAGGCTACACTAGCCGTGTTATCCGAGTTGGTGGCTTTAAAAATGACAAAAGTAAAAGTCTGTTCCTAACGTGCAATTGCCGGCATACAAGGGAATTGGAAATATATATATCTTTACTAGTTTTCACCCTAAATGCTGGAGGGGGGTGGGTGGTAAACGCCACGCACCGGCGGCTGTACCCCAAGGAAACTACGAAAGACACGTGGGGAAAAAGATTAAACAAGGTGCTGAAAAATTATTCTGGGTGTGTTCAGGGGTTCTGAAAGTATTAGACTTAACAGAGGCTTACATAACAGCGGCTTTTTGTGTTGTACTTCACACCAAAGTAAAGTATAATCAATAAATTCCAAACTAAGAAAAAAAAATAGGCTACAGTGCGAACTAGTCCAAAACTCCAAAGGTTTAGAAAGTATGTAATCAATATTATGACGAAAATAAGTTCCAAATCAATAAATAAACGCTACCTTGTCTTAGTGAGGTCAGTTATGTAGAAATAAGAGGCAGATCAATATGTTCACCGTGTCACCAATGTTGCGCTTTGTGAAGTTAGAATGGAATCGATCTCGCACGGAAGCAATATCGTAATGAGCGCATTACAATCACGGAGAGGACAAACGGTACGAACTGTTTTGAAATAAATAAACAAATAAATAAATAAACTGCTAAATAAATAAATATAAAAAAGTAAATAAATATCTGGACTCCTTAACTGCCGTACACAAAGAATTTGTGAATATACTTAAACAAAGGACTGTAAAAAGAAATTTGTGATATATATCAAACAGCACTGTGGAAACTTGAGGGTTGTTTGACCGTGCATCTTCCTCATGAAATAAAGTGAAATGCCAACTTGATGCAACTAGATAATTTTATTGATGTATTCTTAGCTCGACATGTTTCGGGTACATACGCCCATCATCA